>Ga0316204_10000249_pt1 | contig 222720 bp, 188 predicted proteins | sample 6monrhotite_MG_2_FD_205661 | JGI IMG/M metagenome (GOLD analysis project Ga0316204, IMG submission 205661) | Microbial mat bacterial communities from mineral coupon in-situ incubated in ocean water Damariscotta River, Maine, United States -... | ecosystem: Environmental > Aquatic > Marine >... | reverse complement strand
CCGCGAAGCCGTGTGGTGGTCCAGTGTCTGCGCCCGTTACCACTACGATGTCAGTACAAGTAATGACCAAACAGCACTAGTGGCCGCCGAAACCTGGGTCAGAAACCCCAATGACACCAACCGGCGCCTGGCCGAAAAGTACGCCGAAGCCGGTGATTACGCCACCCCCGCCAGTTGGGCGGCAGCGGCAGCATTTTGGAGTGGTGGTAGCATCAGTGCAGAGGATGACCCCGTTATGGAACCACCGCCCTACTTATACGCCCATGCCGTGGCAGGTGCCGTTATTATGGCCGCGGGATTGGAAACCCCGGCAGTGAACATTGTTGAACAGCGATACCAGACCTATGTAGAGCACGGCACCAATATCGCCATGGGGGGCACCGCTTGATGTGAAGGAAAAGCTATAAAAGGGAAGATTATCCCTATAGCGAGCAAACCGACAACATCAAACAACAACATCAAACAACAACTATCAAACATCAAAAAAAACAAAGAAAACCAACGGAGCGCATCACCATGGGAAAACCCGCCGCCAGAATCACCGACATGCACATCTGCCCCAAGGTCAACCCCGGGCCAGTCCCCCATGTTGGCGGTCCTATTGTCAAAGGCTCGCCCAACGTATTAATTGGTGCATTACCCGCCGCGCGAGTGGGTGACATGGCCGTTTGTGTAGGCCCACCCGACAAAGTGTCGGCGGGCTCATCCGGTGTTTTGATCAACGGCAAACAGGCCGCACGCCTGGGTGATGGTACTGCGCATGGTGGCAAAATCGTGGCTGGCTGTCCCACCGTGCTCATTGGCGATGGTGGTGGCGGTGGTAGTGCCCCCAAGGCGCAACGTGCGGATGAAGCCAGTATCGTCGATAGTGCGCAAACCATTTCGCAGACCGACACCCTGAAAAAAGCCGCCAAAGGTGGTAAACCGTTTTGTGAAATCTGTGAAAAGCTAAAGCAGGCGAATAACCATTAACAATGACTAAGACAATCATGACCAGGACAACGATGACCAAGGCAGCTACGACCAGGACCGCTACGACCAGAATACGGGCTAACATAACCAAAAACGCAGCCAACGAGCAAGCATTGCCATGCACTTTGACAAACAGCGTAACCTGATAAACGAACAATTGTTTGGCGACCCGACCTTGCAAACGTATGCCGTGGTCGATGGGGCATCAGCCCCCGGGCTGGTGAAAAAGTTAAACAACTGGGGTACCGACTACGCCTGTTTGTTCAGTGGTGAATTAGCGCCTGAGCTGATTGAAACAGCGCCTTATTTACTGAAACTTGAGCCTTATGCCCATGCCGCCGAGTGGTTGCTAAATAATTGGGGTGGGAATTTGGGGGTATTTGCTGTTATTCCTAAAGATATCGATTTTAAAGCAGTGCGTAAGCATTTTCGTGGGTTTTTGATTGTTATAGGTTCGGAAAAGCAGCGTTTGTATTTTCGCTATTATGATCCGCGTACCTTAAAAGACTTTTTACCAATGTGTGATACGGCACAGCAGAAACATATTTTTGGGCCAATTACGCATTATATCGCGGAAGGAGAAAGTCCCATGTCAGTCATTCGGTATTGGCCAACTGAGCAAGGCGTGACATGCGAATTATTTAATGATAATTCACATGTGGCGATGGGAATATAAGTATGATGCTGTCTATCACCAATGATCAAATGAAGCGTTTGGAAGCTAAGCATATAGAGCGGTTTAAAAGTGAACTGAAGGTTTATGTCGAAAAAAATTTTCCATTAGAGATTAAAGCGCTGAATAATGAGCCATTAATGGCGTTCTTGGATATGGGTATCAATGAAGCAAGATTATATGGCTTGACAAGCGAGAGTGATATTTGTGTGTTTTTTAACATCAAATTTCTATTGAATATATTTGTACCCTACACCGTTAACGCACACCATTGGATTGTCAGTATCCTCAACAATGAAACCCTCGGTAACCCCAGTGCTCGCCTCGCGCATCTATGTGAGCGAGTGGATTCCTACTTAGACGCGCTTGGTGTATAATCCTGATGGGAAGGAAACGCAGCGGAGATTCGGGTAACGTTAAAGACGTTACTGCAGGTGCCAGCCAGAATTGTCCTTTACAGGATCTAGCTGTTGCAGAAACGGATAGTGGTACGATGCTGGGGGGGGATGTTCCAAACTCAAATAAATTATCAGGCATTCTTGGGTCTAAAGCACAAGCTGAACTTTCAAGTATTCCTGGAGGGAAAGAATTATTAGACGACATTTCGGGGGCATCTGGTAGGTCATTTAACGAAGCTGGACAGCTTGCAAATAGGCAAGTAGCTGCGATTGCTTTGCAAAAATTACGATCTGGCAATTTTGATGATGCGGTTGTTGCACTGGAAAGATCGGTGTTTGAAAAAAATGGAAAACTTGTAACAAAGTTGGATGTCGAAACTGCCACTCAAATTATTGAGATTAAAGGTGGGTTGAAAAATCAATCCTCGCTAAATCCAAAAAAGCAAAAACAATTTTTCGCCGAGCTTAACGAAGCAAAGAAAACTGGAAAGCAGTTAGTTTACCAATTTGATGGGCCAGTCAACCCTAAGTTAGTACAGAAACTTGAGAAAAGAGGCGCAATAGTAGTTCAAGATAAAATTGATTTATCTATTTTGGACAACTAGCGAGGAAGCAAATATGGAAAGAGAATTAGATGCAAATGTACACTTAGCTAAAAAAAGCGTTGTTACGGATACTATTTTTAAAGTAAATAGCATTCTAAATTCATCAGGGTTTGTATTAGGCGACTCTAGTACTTTATTGCTTTATGATCCAGATATGGAGATGGATTTTGATATTGAGCCTGCTAAGGGTATTGACAACGTGATTCGGCGTTTGAGTTCTTGGCCTTTATTGGGAATTGTGTCCTATGAATACGAAAATTTTCTTGTAGATGTATCGTTTAGAAAATATAAGGAGAGGGAGTCGATTCATTGTGTTTCAATTTCTTTTCCCGAAGAATTATACCGGACTAAAAAGGCTTTGAAAGATATTAAATCTTTGGTGGTTAAGTTGCATGAAAAACTAGGAGCTATTAGAACCGTTTCCGATATTGATATCGAGGGTGACAGTAGTGGCTACGATATCGATAATGAAGTTACTTTGCTTGCTGACAAAAAAATTGAAGGAGAGTATTGGCTGGACATACTTAATGAAAATTATTTCGATTTAAATAAAGAAATGATCAAGAGCAAACCAGGGTTAATGGTTAAAGAGCTGCAAGATAATTTATTGCTTGAACGTGAAAAAGAGTATATTGCGGGGGAATAGTTCCAAACACAATATTATTGAAGTCAAAACCAGGTGCTTTACGGGGCATTTATCGGGGGCATAGAACAATTGATTCTATATTAGAATCAATTGTTCTATGCCCCCCCTAACCGTTACATGAAATATTTTTTACTGAGCGCGACCTCGATTCATTACATGATAATATGCGTTTTCGTTTTCTATGCGCAGCGGACGAGACATTAGTGAACTGAACGCCTGTTTCTACTAATAGTAAAGACTTGACCCCGTTGGTTTTTTATGACAGTTTTGCGAAAAACACTCCCGGCGTCATCCATGCCCAATGCTGGATGCACAATCGCCGAAATTATGTTTATGCCGAAAATGATGAACCTCAGTTGGTTACCCAGGCATTAGATATCATGGGTGCCCTGTTTCATCATGAGCAATGCATTAACGAAAAACAGCTGGATGAACAGGCTACCTTGAAATACCGTCGTCAACATTGTCAACCCATCGTTGAGTCGTTTTATCAATGGGTCGATACACAATGTCAGCGCCTGGATCTATTGCCCCAATCCCCATTTGCCAAAGCACTGCGATACAGCTTGAACCATGAAGAGAAGCTTAAAGTTTTCCTCAGTGATCCTAGTGTACCGATTGATACCGGTGCGGTAGAACGCGCGATACGGCCCATCCCCATGGGACGGCGTAATTGGTTATGTGTGTCACGAAGGAGGATTCAATATGAAAACGTAATGTTCGTAAATTGAATACTTCATGCTCTAAGTTGGATGGAGGTAGGCCCTCCGGTCAGGGTTTACAGGAAAACTGACCAAACGACCTGATGCTGCTGTACCCTAAGGGGTGTGGTGGTGAGCGATTCAGGAAAAGGCAGAGATCTACTGTCACGTAAGATCTGGAAAGTCGAACGCAAGTGAACTGTACGATGAAGCATCGAAATCTGAGGTGATGTCAAAAAGGGTGAGTATAGCCGCACCCTGAGCAATGTAGAAGAAACCTGTTTACTGACTACATGGCATCCGGTGTTAAGGCAGCGAGAGTCCAGTTTAGGCCAATTTAGGGAACGTGAGAACCTGCTTTCAGCACGTAATGGGAAGTAGGGGCGGACATACTCGTAGTAGTGATGAAGGAACTGTAATAGTTCTGGAGCGAAGGGGTATGGGTCATTGAATTGCAGATTTCACAACTCACTAGAGGATGATGACTTCATGCGGGGAAAAGCATTCGAGATACCAAAATCACTTGTCTGGCGATCATATCATGAGGTTCGCCGCAATCAAGGCGCGCCGGGGTGCGATGGACAAACCATTACCGCATTTGATGAAAATCGAGATAATAATCTGTATAAGATTTGGAACCGCTTGTGCTCAGGTTCTTACTTTCCACCACCGGTGCGTGAAAAGCGCATCCCCAAAGCGGATGGGCGGGAACGAATCCTTGGGATTCCAACCGTAGCGGACAGGATTGCACAAGGCGCTATCAAGCTTTATATGGAAGAGCAACTCGATCCGATCTTTCACGCCGACTCCTATGGATATCGGCCGAAAAAATCAGCTCATCAAGCCATCAAACGATGCGCGGCACGGTGTTGGACTTACAGTTGGGTTCTTGAAATTGATATTCGCGCATTCTTCGATAATGTCAGGCATGACTTGATCATCAAAGCACTGGAACATCACAAGATGCCTAGATGGGTCATTTTGTATTGTACAAGATGGCTTCGGGCACCGATGAAAAGCGCTGGCGATGATGAGGCATTGCGGGAGAGGAAGCTGGGAACACCGCAAGGGGGCGTAGTTTCACCTTTGCTGGCCAATCTCTTTCTACATTATACATTTGATAAGTGGATGGACAATAATCGTCGTTTTGTACCCTTTGAAAGATACGCCGACGATATAGTTTGTCATTGTTCAAATATGCGTAATGCTATCCAATTGAAAAAGGATCTGAATGCTAGATTCCAATCAGTTGGTTTAGAAATCAGCGAACAAAAATCCAATATTGTCTATATTGACACCTTTAAACGAAGGAACGTGCCGACATGTTTTACCTTTCTAGGGTATGACTTCAAGGTGCGAGCCCTCATAAAGAAAAATGGGGAATTGTTCCGTAAGTGTATGCCAGGCGCATCTAAGAAAGCGATGCGAATGATCACAAAGACGATTAAAAGTTGGCGAGTTCATCGTTCAACTGTTGATAGTGCAGAAGAGTTCGCCCGACGGCATAACTCAGTGCTGCGAGGATGGATTGAGTACTACGGTAAATTCTGGTATAGAAACTTTAGCTATCACTTGTGGCGTGTGTTTCAGTCACGGCTTGTAAAATGGTGTATGGCTAAATTCAGGATATCCACCAGAAAAGCGGAGTCAAAACTTTCTCATCTGAGAAAGGAAAATCCCCAGCTCTTTGCGCACTGGTATCTTCTTCGTGCAACGAATGCGTGACCAAGAGCCGAATGACGGGAGACTGTCACGTTCGGTTCTGTGAGCAACTAAGGGGCGAAATTCCCCTTGGTTGACTCGACTTAGTTGGACCGAAGTGGGTGCGGCGCAAACCGGCATCATTCAACGTTTAATCCAAACCTGCAAAATGCAGGGCGTTAATCCAACCGATTATCTCATTGATGTGTTACAGCGCGTGGATATTCATCCGGCTTCAGCAATCGATGAGTTAACGCCGCGTTTATGGAAAACCAAATATAGCAATCATTTTTTCAAATCAGAATTAGATCGTAGGGGTCAATAACGGGCTTGAATGAACGGTTACCTTTCTTGAGTCCATATATTCTCGTAAGGAGTAGTTATGGAAAACCATAATAAAAAAACTGATGTGAAACAAAAAATATTCATTTCATATGTTCGGGAACATAATAGAGAAGTAGCAAAAATTGCTAAAATTCTCGAAAAATTTAACATAGAAGTTTGGTTAGATATTAATAAAATCAAACCTGGTTCGAGGTGGCAAGATTCCATTCGTAAGGGTATTTCTGAAGGTGATTTCTTTTTAGCTTGTTTTTCTCCAGAATATAACAATCGTTCAAAAACATATATGAATGAAGAACTTCTGTTGGCAATAGATGAATTACGACAGATGCCAGATGAGCGTACATGGTTCATACCTGTAAAGCTTGCACCATGCGAAATTCCAGATCGCAATATAGGTGCTGGTGAGACACTTCGCTCAATTCAATGGGTAGAACTTTATAAAAATTGGCGCGAAGGTATTCTAAGTATTATTTCTGTAATCTCCCCCAATTCCGCAAGAATACATAAACTAATAGAGGAATTAAATGATCCCTCTGCTCGTATACGAATTGCTGCAGCTGACAGCCTTGGGCAAATTGGTAATATTGGGTACAAAGCTGTCCCTTCTCTTGTTATGGCATTGAATACAGATAAAAACGATACAGTTAGAGCCGTCGTCGCAGAAGCATTGGGTAAATTGGGCTATAGCAATGAAATAATAATTTCAGAACTTCTGGAAACCATGCGAAAAGGTGAATATTACTCAAGTAGGCATGCCGCTCATTCGCTATCAAAGTTTGGCGGACCCGCCATTCCTGCCTTATTGGAGGCAACCCAATTACCAGGTTACTGGATCGGCGGTCATGCAGCTGAAGCTATAGGAAATATAAGAGACCCAAATGCTGTAAATGCACTAATAGAAGCATTGAAGCAAGGACACAAGATGACAGTCGGACGGATTTGGATTGGTGAGGAAAATACAGCTATATTTGTAAGTGTATTCATTGCCAAAGCCCTAGGAAAAATAGGTGGTAGCGCCTCTATTACTGCACTTGAAGAGATGTTAATAGTCGATAATTGGCGTACAAGACTTAGTGCAGTAGAAGCTCTAGGAAATATCAAATCATCATCTGTGATATCCATGCTCCGAAAGGCGGCTAAAGATAACGACGAAATTGTTCGGATAAAAGCAACTGAAATATTGCAAGAGATGGTTGATCAGAATCATTAATGAAGATTTTTTACAAGAAAAATTTTAAAAAAATCTGAAAATTTGCATTTTGTATTATTTTTAGGGGTTTTCACACAGCCTGGGCCATAACCGGACGTTAAACAACAGATCTGTCAATTATTGTCATGTTAGAGAAAACCCTGCCGACCTTCATTTGGGTTGCCAGTGAACACAGTCATTATTAGCCCACCCAACACTGAATCGGGTGGATGTTGATTTTCAACGATTACTATCTGGCTATCGGTACTATGGTGATCGACAAGATAAGAATAAAAACGCTCTTTTAAATTTGTGCCTTGTAGCTCCCGGTCTTCGTCGCCCTCTGGCTTAAAATAAGCGAGAAGCGGCGAGTCAAGCACAACAAAGCCAGGATGCGGCAGATCGTTTTCCTGACAATACTCCAACAATGCGATCGTTACCGCTGCGTGAGTAATAGCACGTAACCCCTTGCCCCGGCTACCTCGTGGTTTTCCATCGATAACAAAATCGGTACTTTCCTTATCAAAATGAACAAGGCAGTCGCCGGGAAAATCCCACGTCTTCAACAATTTGGAAACCCTAAGTGAAAAGTCATGCGCCACGGAGTCAGGTAGGCCGGACACGATTGCGCCAGACGATCCTTCTTCGTCCTGCTCTAAAGATATCCTGCGCTCTTCCAGCTTTGTTACTCGCGCATAAAGGTCGAGCCCTTTCTGTACCTCGGCCCGCTTTTCCACAAGCTCCGAGAAAGAAGCCCGTTCTTCACTCACCGTCGGCGCAATGGTTTCCTGAATCTGGGTGTTTACATTCTCGTATTCTTCATTCGTATTCGATAGATCTTGTTCTTGAGACCCTTCTTCAGACTTTAAATCAGCAATAGTCCCTTGGAGCTCGCCTCTAAGCCGAGCTATTTTTTCAATTTCAGCGTAAGCTGCCCGAACGATCGCTTCAACGTCCCCATCGCAGGCAGCATCATGTCGGTAAATGTCAAGATACCTGTCGCCTCAATTGAAAAATCATGATGCCAGTTTCAGCTTCTCCTCGTTAGTACAATCATTGTTTTTACTTGGGTTCAATACCACTTGCTTCTGGTAACGCCAGTTTCGTACTTGACCTGACCAGCGAGCGGGATGTTTCGCTTTTGCCTTTTCATAGGTTTGCGCCCGTTTTTGCAGTATTGCCACATCCAGGCCTGCATGGCGCTGTGCCGGGGTCACAAAATGGATGCCACTGTGTCGATGCTGGTGGTTATACCAATGGGTAAACTTCTTCATCCATTGCCTTGCTTGGGCTAAATCGTTAAAGGGGTTGGTTGGATAATAAGGGCAATATTTTACGGTCTTAAACAAGGACTCGGAATAAGCATTGTCATTACTCACCGAAGGTCGGCTGTAAGAGGGGCTAATGCCCAGCGCTTGGAAGGTGGCCAAGATGGTTGCGCCTTTCATGGGGCTTCCATTATCAGAATGGACATTGACTTGGTGTTTGTTATAGCCTTCGCGTCGGGTAATATCCTGAACCAGTTCAGCCGCCAGCTCACTGCTTTCGTGTTCATGGACTTGCCAGCCAACGATTTTTCGACTAAAGATATCCATAAATAAATAGAGATAATAAAATTGCCCTAAAATGGGGGTTTTCAGATAGGTGATATCCCAGCTGAGCACTTGACCTGGCCCTGTGGCGTACAACGCATCGGGTTTGTGGCGGGGCCTTCTGGAGCGAGAGGCCTGGCGGTGTGTGAGCTGCCCTTCTCATGTCCTCATTTAAAATCATACAGAATCACAAACCTTCTTTATCTCGCGAAGAGCTATCCCTAAACAGAGCTCATATGTGTTCGGGATTTATTTCCTTGTTTTTCAATAGGTTGAATATTTCCAAGTACGACTGCTAAAAGCATCATTGAGTTCATTCATTCTCAGTCCAGTTTTATAAGGGTTTTTCCACTATATAGTGGGCCGCAATAATTAGGGGTTAAGTACATATTTTTTAACCACATGAATTTATTGAAGAAAAATCCCGAACACATATGAAACAGAGCTATATTGTCCTATTAGGCACGTACCGCAATATCAAGTCTTGTCTTTACCCCAGTGCCTGTTCAGAGTCGTTTTCAGACTTTAATACACCCGGACATTGAATATAACAATAACTTGATCTATAAAGTGGATATTATAGGGCAGGGAAGGGGGAAAGTCTGATATATGATAATTACTGGTTACTGATTAACCGTAATGAAGGAATCCCCATCCGACACTTATCCGACAATAGTTGTGCATTGTTATGCTGAGTGGTGCATTTGGTGGCGAAATCTGCAACGAACGCCGTGTTAAAGCCGTTAAATATCAATTAGTTATAATTACAAAGATAACTGGATCGCCCATTAGCCATTACCTGTCAATAGGCAAAAAGCATCTATTAGCACAACTAGGGTGCTAAATAATAAGGTATTTTTGCATCGCGCACCCGTTTTCTAAAATAGTGGTTCGGAAAAGCAAATCCGCACCAGTCACCCATCGGGATCAAGACGAAAGCAATGTACCACACCGCATGGTTTCATCCCTGGCTCATAGAGCCCCATAAAATCTTCGGTGCCAAGTCATGTTCATTGGTTTTAGTACAGACCCTTGGATTACTCTCAATTTGAGAGATACCAACCCTTAAAAGACTCATGACTTAGGCGCATCTGCAAAACAAAAAGGGTAGAGACAGCGGCCAATCAGACCAGATGGTTATACCAGACCCTGCACTGGTTAACTGTCTCTAGCCATACCTAAATTTAATGAAATAGCATCGACTCTTTAAACGGTACTTGATCCCTCATAATGTAATAGCATGCTCGAGCCAGTTTATGTGCGGTGGCTTTTATGGCCACAACGCGACCTCGTTGAGCCAGTTTCCGTTGATAAAATCGTTTGGCTCTTGGATTAAATCGAATCGCAAAGTTAGCCGCTTCTACAAACGCCCAGGATAAATATTTGTTGCCATTTTTGCGGTTATTTTCACTTTTCTTTTTGCCATTACTGACTCGCTTGCTGGAGACGCAACGGCCATAAGAGGCATAATTTCCTGGCGAGGCAAAGCGATGGATATCGCCTGTTTCCAACATAATCGTAAGACCCAGTATATCACCGATTCCGGGTACGCTTTTCAATCCCATAAAGCCCGACATCAGTTTGATTTGCGTTAACACCGCTTTTTCGATCGCAGATATTTGTGCTTCAAACGCTTGGATAAGCGTTAAACTGCTTTGCATCTCCATTTTTCGGTTCTGATCATCCATATTGGAAAGATAAATATCTTCAGCGTGAGGCCGTTTGATCACATTGCTACTCGCATTGCGACCCGTGAGGCGAGTGTACAGACTCATTGCGCTGAGCACTAATGTGGTTCTTTGTTGTACCAGTCGGCAGCGTTTCCGTAACAAATCACGTATCGCCCGCTGTTCCTTTGGATAAATATATCCAGTGGGTAAAATATCCAGACGCAATAAATGGGCAAGCCAAAACGCATCATCTTCATCGTCGGTATGCTTGAGTCCTTCATATTGTTTCACGGCCGCCGTGTTAACCAAATGAAGTGGATAGCCCTTTTCCATTAAACCATCAACCAACCAATACCAATTAAAGGTGGATTCAACAGCAATACCCTGAATGTTTGTTTGATAGGGTTTTAACATGCGCAAGGTTGTTTCCAAATCATTGGGCAATCGTTTCTGAAACAAAACGTTATCCTTTTGGTCAATCACCACGAGTACATGGTTGTTTGAATGCAGATCAATTCCGCTATATAGTTTCATAGTCAGTCTCCTTTTTGCGGTTAATTCACTTCTTGCCAGATCGATTTTAACCGATGTAGGAAAGGAGACTGGCTATATGATTATCAGACCAAGCTATCTAATTAATAATTAAAATATTTGTCAGAAATAATAGCCAATTTCAAGCTTTAATCAGGCCATTTTGATATCAAAATAAGGTTGTTAAAAATATCGAACAATAAGCACAAGACGAATTTCTTAATCATCTCTTTTTAGCATCAAAAAGGGGATATTAAGACTAAATATCGATGGTTTTTTAATATTTTTATTTTTTCTTTCAATCACTTGGCTTGGTCCGATTTATTACGACGAATGGCAAGGTTATGTGAGGCTGATCAAGCGTGATTATATGCACCAAATCATCGAGGCGCAGTGAGCCTCAATGCCCGGTGCGGCTGTCGCCGCGCAGGGTGATGTTGAAAAAAAATCTTGAAAAAACAATAAAATAACGCGCCTTGACGCTATGGCACTAAGTGCTATAATTGCTGTCATAAAAAGGATAAAATATGTGGGTGGGAAAAACAAAATTATTTGCCAAATGGGCTGATAAGGAAGGATTAACCGATACGGTATTAGTGGCTGCCATTGCTGAAATCAGTGAGGGATCAGTTGAGGCCAACCTAGGCGGTGATATCTATAAAAAACGTATTGCAATACCAGGGCGTGGTAAACGCGGTGGTGCGAGAACGCTGGTGGCGTTTAAGAAAGATGACAAAGCATTTTTTATTTACGGTTTTAAGAAAAATGAGCGCGCCAACATTAAGCCCGATGAATTAAATGCTTTAAAACTTTATGCGAAACAATTACTGGCGCATGAAGAAAAAACGATAACCGAAATGCTGAAAGCAGGAAATATGATAGAGGTAAGCAACGATGGATAAATCAATATTAGAAGCCGTACATGAAGGTGCGAAAGATTTGCACGACATCGGTTTAATGGACGATATGACTATGCGTGAGTTTGATGCACTTTGTTTGCCCACTGTAAAAAAACTCACTGCAAATCAAATTAAACGTCTACGCATGAAAAACAAAGCTAGTCAGGCGGTGTTTGCGGCTTTTTTAAACACCAGTGTATCGACAGTGCAAAAATGGGAGCAAGGCCAGAAGAAGCCCAATGGACCATCACTAAAGCTGCTAAATTTAGTAGCTAAAAATGGATTAGAAGTCCTGGCATAAATCACTCAAACCCAAAGGTGCTAACGCACCTTTGGGTTTTTTATGTGCAACGAAAATAGTGTTTAACCTGAAAAGTGCATCTAGGGCATTTTTTAGTTAAAATCGTACTTTACGGGGATGTTGCTCTTTAACTGATTGATGGCATTAGGGAAACGGCGTCGGTGGTATGATGTGCGTCGGACTCACTTGTTGTTCCAGACACAACAACCACCATAGAAGGTAATACAGTTACAAGTAAAGCCGGGCGACAATAGAGTCAATTTAGTACTCAAGTTACCGTTCAAGAACTTCAAAATGCACGACTCCAACTCGGTTTGACTTCAATCTCAATGGTCAATCAGATCGACTATTTGCTATCAATGGTGAGTCAACGGTAAAAGGAATGGTGGGAATAGCTGGAAACTGTTCTTAGGACACGATGGCTATCGGCCATGATCAGTGCCGCTGATGATGAAGTTAAGCTGTTTGAAGATACCGTGCAAAGATTTTCCCCTAATACTGTTCAGTTATCGGTGCCGCTAGCTTTCGCCCTGTATGGTCATTGGGTGAGTCCAAATACGCCACACCGATTAGTCTAGATGTATTGTTATCCCTGTTCCCTGGTTTGAACCGCAATCAATTGGCCGCTGTGTAGCGTATTTGTAACGTTATTATGAGCGCCTCTGGTTTGAATGGGGTGGAGCTAAATAGCTAATGTTTGCATGTTAGCCTCCGATAGTTTGAGTACCGGTCGTCCTGTTTTATTGGGTGCTCAAGTTATGGTAAAGGATAAAACGTTATGGTATTCACTGCTAGTTATTGTTTTAAAAGAATTTTTATTGGTTTGTCTTTTATCTTAGCGTTATCTGCTGAGGCCAGCGAGGTTTATAGCTGGTCGGTTGTGCCACAGTTTACGGGGATAGCGGTGCATCGGGATTGGACGCCTCTATTGCGCGCTATTGAGAAAGATACGGGGTTGCGTTTTAAGTTAAAAATCTACGAGTCAATTACCTCGTTTGAAGTAGGTGTTCTCGAAGGTAAGCCTGATTTTGCTTATATGAACCCATATCACGCGGTAATGGCTAATTCGGAGCAGGGATATGTACCGATCATTCGTGATGGTAAACGAAAGCTGACGGGAATATTGGTGACCCGAAGTAACAGCGCTGTCAAGACCATACAGGATTTACAGGGCAAAGAAATTGCCTTTCCTTCACCGAATGCATTCGCCGCATCTCTTTATCTGCGTGCACTATTAGCTGAAAAAGAGGGGATAAAATATACCCCGGTTTATGCTAAGACTCATAGTAATTCTTACCGGTTTGTAATGCATAACCGAGCCGTTGCAAGTGGCGGTGTATTTCGTACTTTGCATCGTGAACGACCTGAAGTGCAACGTCAGTTGCGGGTAATATACAAAGCACCCAGCTCACCGTCTCATCCTATTATGTTTCATAAAAGAGTGCCACATGAAGCGGCTCTAGCGGTGCAACAGGCAATCATTTCACTATCAAAAACCACAGACGGTAAGGCAATTCTTGCGGCAATACTGTTGCCTGAACCGATCGTGGCCAGTTATGAACGTGATTACCTGCCATTGAAGAAGTTGAATTTGCATAACTTTGTCGTTCAGTCGAGATAACATTGCTTAGGTAATTTAACCCAATGTAGTTTAGCCCAAGTAGTTTAACCCACAGTAGCTTAACCTAAGTAACTTAATCTAAGTTATGTTATCACTGACGTACAGGTTTCGGCTTCTCACCCAAATTGCCATTGTCAGTTCGATGTTATTAGTGATAGTGATATTTATCGCAACGGCGGTAAACATACATCACCAACAAAAGGCATTGTCCAGAGACCTTTTAAATCATGGTCTAGCACTTGGGCGCAGCCTGACATCTACCTTAAATTACCTGATTGTATCGGAAAACTATGATGTCTTGGAAGAGACGTTGCTTAAATCAGTTGAGTTTCCCGAGATCATCTCTCTTAAAGTCACTAATGCCAATGGTGACGTTCTTGGGCATGTTGAAAAAAGCAAACGCAATGAAGTGCGGCTCTTGTTTGCAGAGAAACCAGAGCGTTTACCTGCGCAATTACAATACCGGGAGCAGCCATTGTCAACGTTAGGCCAGGACAGGTTAACGATCTGGTATCCGGTTAAAACGTCGAGTGTATTAGGGTGGTTAAATATGGTGATATCACTGGAGTCAATCGTAGAGCGACGCAGCAGTATTATCGTAGAAAATATCATCGGGGCTATTATTGCGGTCATTGTTGATGTTGTCTGTTTGATGATTGTGCTGATTGGGCCGATACGTGATATCCGGCGTGTTATTGGTGTTGCGCAAGGGCTTGATAGCGCCCGTCCAACATTAGTCGATGGGGAAGCAAGTTCCTATGAGATTGAACAGCTTTTTGTCGCGCTTAATGGTGCAGGAAAACGCTTGACGGCGCAAAAGGAAGAAATAGAAGCGCAAACAAACGTCCTTAAGTCCAATAATAGCCTATTAGATGGTATCGCTCGAACGCAATCCATGTTGATGTCGGATAAATCCCGGGAACAAGCATTTTTTCAAGTGACCAAGGCAATCTTGGACGTTGCAGATTGCCACGTTGCGATGATCTGTGAATGTCTTGATGATGCGCTGGACGGTACATATTTAAATATTTTGGCCATCTCTCATTTTGAGTTATCCGAAGCGGACAGCCTGTTAGTGCTAAACACTAACACGCGTCACATTAAACTCGATGAATCGGCGGAAACCATTAAACAGGTCGTATTGGGTAGAAAGCGGGTTGTTTCGGTTAGTACCGCACATGATCCGCTTCAAAACCGGGAAAACGACTGGCTGTGCGACATTAATGCATTTATGGGGATTCCGTTGCTTCACCAGGGTTCGATGGTCGGTGTATTGTTGCTGGGCAATGGTTCTGCTGAGTCGCACAGAACAAAACTAGAGGGATATTTTTCGGCACTAAGCCACTTAATTATTAATTCGCGCGAGCACTTGCAGGCACTTGAAATATTTGAGCGCAATAAGCTGATTTTGGAGTCTACCAATGAAGGGATCTACGGCCTGGATATCAACGGCTGCGTGACGTTTGTTAATTCAGCCGCATGCGGGATACTCGGCTACCGCGAGCAGGAAATAGTGAACGCGGATATTCATTCGCTCATTCACCATAGTTACAGTGACGGTAGTCCTTACCCTAAAGAGGAGTGGCCGATTACCAAGGTGATGTTAACGGCACAGTCGCAACGCGTATTGAATGAGGTGTTTTGGCATAAGGGGGGACAAAGTATACCGGTTGCTTATACCTGTGCGCCCCTGCGGCAGGGTGGTGAGTTTGTCGGTGCTGTTGTCACGTTTATTGATTTAACCGAACTGCAGCATGCTGAGGATGCGCTTCGGATGTCACAGGAACGCTTTGATCGTGCAGTTAATGGCACCAACGATGGGTTATGGGAATGCGACCTTAAAAAAACAGAATTATGGTGTTCGGCACGGTTTAATATGTTGCTTGGTGATGGCGAGGAAATTAAGTTGTTACCAATACGCCAGTTTCTCCAACGGGTTCATCCGGCTGAAAGGGCATTGATCACTACATTAATGGCACCGGAGACAACGCGGGTGGGGTATTTTGATGAGGTATGCCGCATTATGTCTCATCATGAAAGTTATGTCTGGTTCAGGGTGCGAGGGAGCGTTTATAAAGAGGTGGATGGGACGCCTGTGCGTGTGTCGGGTTCGATCATGGATATTAGTGAGCAGGTCAGAGTGGATACGATGAAGCAGGACTTTATTTCAACCGTGTCACATGAATTACGAACGCCGTTAACGTCCATTCGTGGCTCGCTCAGCTTAATAAATGGTGGTGTGGTCGGTGATGTGGATAAAAAAATTGTACCGATGCTGGATATTGCTTATCGTAACACTGATCGGTTATTAGGTATTATTAACGATATACTGGATATGGCAAAACTGGAGGCTGGCAAGGTAAAATTTAATATTGAAGAAGTCGACCTGGTACCGTTTGTAAAAGAGAATGTCGAATTGAGTCAGGGGTTGGCCAATCAGCATAATATAATTCTTAGTGTGAGCACCGAACTGATTGACGGTTGGGTGGATACTGATGAAGGCCGTTTAAACCAGGTGATGAACAACTTACTTTCCAACGCTATAAAGTTCTCAGAAAAAAATGGAAAAGTTGATGTTCATTTGTCACAAAATCAGTCGTATTATCGCCTGTCGGTTGTAGATAATGGGGCCGGTATTCATAAGGATTATCAGCCCTTTTTGTTTAAAAAATTCACTCAAGAACAAGAATCGCAGACTCGGAATGTGGGCGGTTCGGGGCTTGGCTTGGCCATTACCAAGGAGCTTGTTGAGCAGTTAGGGGGTGTGTTGAGTTATGAAACGACATTTGGTGAAGGGACCACGTTTTTTATTGATTTACCGCGACGTCATTCAGGCGAACGACACTGTTTAATCAGTTAGTCGCAATGATGATATTATCTGTGGGATAACGTGTAGTTGCTCTGTCCTTATCTTTACTGTCAATTGTCTAATGCTAATGTTATTTGCCTGTATGGCGTAGAAAATTGTAATATTTCCTTAGTTTATGCGATTTCTCAAATATAATATAGAAATGCTGCGGCTTAAGCATTAGGCCCAGTAGATCCAAATCCGGGTACCAGTGACGAATAGAGGTTGTTTTAATGGTTGTTCCTGGAAAATAGGGCATGGAGTTAGAATATTAAAATAATGAAGCAGTGTTGTGGTATGTTGTCTGTGGATAGTTCAAATATTGGCGTAGCCGCCCAGTGATGAAGGCATCAGGCGTTGATGCGTTACTGCTGTCAAACGATGAATAAAATATCGCAAAAGTGAACGGAGGAGTCTAGGATGTTGCCATGGCAAATCTAATCTACGCTCGTTTGTTTGGTTCTGTGGTGGTCATACTGGGTGTTACGACTCTGGTGTTTTTCTTAATACACTTTATCCCTGGTGACCCTGTTGAAGTAATGCTGGGCGAGTCGGCCCGGCCTGCTGATCGTGAGCAGTTACGTCTGGCGTTGGGCTTGGATAAACCCCTTATTACGCAGTGGTTCAGTTTTGTTAGCGGTTTGTTGCATTGGGATTTCGGTATATCACTGCATTCCAAGCAGCCGATTGCCGATATTTTGTGGCAGCGTTTGCCCGCGACTGTGGAGTTAGCTGTTGGGTCGTTATTGATTGCGATACTGATTGCGTTTCCGTTGGGGGTAATGGCCGCGCTTAGAAAGAATTCCTTGTGGGATCATGGTGCGATGGTCGTGTCGTTATTGGGGGTGTCGATACCAAATTTTTTAATGGGTCCGCTGTTAATTCTGTTTTTTTCAATTTTCCTGGGTTGGTTTCCGGTGAGCGGGCGCGAAGGTCTGGGCTCTATTGTATTACCTGCGTTAACCTTGGGTACTGCTATGGCGGCGATATTATCCCGTATGGTGAGATCCACCTTGTTGGAGGTGTTGAATGAAGATTTTATCCGCACGGCACGGGCAAAAGGGATGGCGGATAGTCATGTGATAATACACCATGCACTTCCCAATGCGATGCTGCCTTTGGTGACACTGTTGGGGCTGCAATTGGGGACTTTATTAGGCGGGGCCGTTATTACCGAGGTAGTGTTTGCCTGGCCTGGTATCGGGCAGCTGATGATCGAGGCTATACAAACGCGGGATTATCCACTGTTGCAGGCATGTGTGCTGTTAATCAGTATTAGTTATGTCGTGGTCAATACTCTAACCGATGTGGTGTATCGTGTAGTAGATCCCCGCATACGCTATGGTGTTGACTGATGCGTCGCGTGTTTTTTTGTAATTTCAGCGATTATAAAAGGGTGCTTGCCGGTATTGTTGGGTTCTGGTTGCCCTTGGTGATTATTTCGCTGTGGTTATTGTTGGCTATCATTGCGCCACTATTGCCCTTAGCGCCCGAGCGCGTGGTATTGGAATCGATTTTGTTACCTCCAGGCCAGGGTGCAATTCTGGGCTTTGATGATTTAGGCAGGCCGTTGTTTGACCGACTTGTGATGGGAGCGCGAACGTCGCTTATTGTTGCAATATCCGTGGTTGGCGTTTCCGTTGGGCTGGGTGTGTTAATTGGCATGTTTAGCGCTTATTATGGGGGTTGGGTGGATCGGATAACCGTGCATTTCATCGATATTTTTTTGGCTTTTCCAGGTATTTTGCTGGCTATAGCGCTCGCGGGTATTTTGGGGCCAGGTATCGAAAATGTGATAATTGCCCTATCGGCGGTGGGGTGGGTCGGTTATGCTCGGTTAGTGCGTGCTCAAGTTTTGAGCATTAAGCATCGGGAGCATATTCAGGCCGCTGTTGCACTGGGGTCTGGGTCTGTCACTATATTCCGCCGGCATTTGTTACCGCTAATTATGGCGCCTGTTATTGTTGAAGCCAGTTTCGGGGTGGTAGGTATTGTGATTGCTGAGGCGGGATTATCATTTCTGGGTCTTGGGGTGCTGCCTCCCAGTGCCTCTTGGGGGAATATGATTCAGGCGGGCGCGCGTTATGTACTCGTTGCACCACATATGGTTATTATACCCGGTGTTGCACTTATGTTGCTGGTATTGGCGGTGAATATGCTGGGTGACAGATTGCGAGATCACTTGGATGTTCGGTATAAAGTGATTAGGTAATTGGTTTGTAACATTAGTTCGTGACATTAGTTCGTGACATTAGTTCGTAACATTAGCCCGTGACATTAGGGCGTATAGATAGGTGCATATAGACGGATGCGTAAAAAAAGCGGCTAAAATAAGTGCGCAAAACTAATTTCGTATCTTATAATGCCGTGTTTGGTGAGAGATAGCATTAGCCGGATTGCTGCCAATGAATTGCAACTTACAATATTGGTTAAAAAAATAAGTTAAAAATGTCAATTAAAGAAAAATGTAAGTTAATTGAATTGAATTGAATTGAAGTGAAGCGACAAATTAAACGAAAAAACGTCAGTTAAACAAAAATGCCAACCAAGAGAGTGAAATAATATGTCGCTTGGACCCGTAATGATAGATTTAGAAGGGTTGGAGATTAGCCCGGTTGAGCGGGAGATGTTGCAGCATCCCTTAGTAGGTGGCGTTATTTTATTTACGCGGAACTACGAATCACCCGAGCAAATTACTGAGCTGGTTGAGGCTATACACAGGCTTCGTTCACCGCACTTATTAGTGGCTGTGGATCACGAAGGAGGGCGTGTGCAGCGTTTTCGGAATGGATTCACGCAGCTTCCACCGGTAGGGAAGTTGGCATTACGTTATCAGGAGGATAACAAGGCGGCTAGAAAACTGGCAGAAACGTTTGGTTGGTTAATGGCGGTTGAATTACGTTCCGTCGGCGTGGACTTTAGCTTTGCCCCTGTGCTTGATGTTGATCGAGGGGTTAGTGATATTATTGGTGACCGCTCGTTTGGTAATGATCCTGAAATGGTGTCAAGCCTTGCCGCTGCTTATGTGCGTGGTATGCATAAGGCGGGTATGGTTGCTACCGGCAAGCATTTCCCCGGTCATGGGGCTATTAAGGCCGATTCACATATCGCCTGTCCGGTAGATAAGCGCTCGTTTGAAGATATCTATTCAGAGGACATTGTTCCCTTTGCGCGTTTGATCAGTAATGGATTGGCGGGTATTATGCCCGCGCATGTTGTTTATTCGGCTGTTGACACCTCCCCGGCAGGTTTTTCCAGTTTTTGGTTAAATCAGGTGTTGCGCAATCAGCTGGAGTTTCAGGGCGTCATCTTCAGTGACGACTTAAGTATGGAAGGGGCCAGCATTGCGGGTGACATTGTTGACAGGGCTAAAGCTGCGCTAAAAGCCGGTTGCGATATGGTGTTGGTGTGCAATGATCCTGGCTCAGCAAGCCGGGTGTTGAACAAGCTTGGCGAGCATAATGACCCGATATCGCATGTGCGGTTTGCGCGTATGCATGGGCGTCATTTTGTTAATCGGCGGCAGTTATTAAAAGAAGTTCAGTGGAAGCAGGCCGTTGCTGCCATTGAAGATCTGGCGGCGGGCGATTCGCTGGAATTAGATGTTTAAGGCTGAAGCATTTGTCGCGAAGCGCGTGCTACTGGCCGTTTTTAATTTAATCGATATACACGTAATGCGTTAGAGATTTAGCCTGCAGAGAACGTCATAGTTGTTTGTCACCTGGCACGGCGATGCAGTATGGCAACCCTATGTCAGGGTGAGCAATACCGCCATGGACAAAAAACGGCGTTCTCTTAACATCTAAGTCTCAAATGCTTTGGGTATCGATACCGTGAGGCAAATCAATAAGGAGTGAATGTGCCTGATTTATCGTTTCTGAATGTTAAAAGTGAAAGTGTTTGGGTGGTGCAGATATTTTTGGTGGTGTTCGGTGCTTTGTTGCTGGATTTTATACAGCGCAAGGTTATAAACCGATTGGTGAGTAAATTTGAGAAAACTAAAAATTATTGGGATGACGCTTTTTTACATTCCATTAAAAAACCTATTAGTTTAATTATTTGGGTGCTTGGCCTTTCGTTTGCGGCGCACATCGCTGGTCGGCAGACCGATTCCAGTTTGTTGGAGTACGTTGACCCCATTAATGATGTGTTGATTATTGTCGCAATCGCTTGGTTTTTAATCCGATTTATCAAGCGGGTTGAAGAGGGCGTTGTTGCAAGCCGGGAGGCCAAAGGTGAACCCGTGGATATTACCACGATGGACGCGGTCACCAAGTTATTGCGCCTTTCGGTTGGGATTACTGCTGCATTGGTTGTGCTCCAAACGTTAGGTTTCAGTGTCTCCGGTGTGCTTGCCTTTGGTGGTGTTGGTGGCATTGCCGTCGGTTTTGCAGCCCGTGACCTGTTAGCTAATTTTTTTGGTGGTTTGATGGTCTACCTCGATAGACCGTTTTCTGTTGGGGACTGGATACGGTCACCAGACCGGAATATTGAGGGTACTGTGGAGAAAATCGGTTGGCGCCAGACAATGATTCGCACCTTTGATAAACGCCCTTTGTATGTCCCTAATGCAACATTTACCAATGTGGCGGTTGAGAATCCTTCTCGCATGACCCATCGTCGTATTTATGAAACAATCGGTGTGCGTTATGATGACGCTGATAAAGTTGAGTCGATTGTGAATGCAGTCGAAAAAATGCTGGTGGAGCACCCTGATATTGATAACTCTCAGACGTTAATTGTTAATTTTAACAAGTTTGCCGCTTCTTCTCTGGACTTTTTTGTTTATACATTTACCCATACAACAAACTGGGTGGAGTATCATAACGTCAAGCAGGATGTGCTGCTTCGGATTTACAATATTATTACCGAGCATAACGCTGAAGTCGCTTTTCCCACATCGACAGTCCACGTCCCCGAGGATGTGCGTATTGAGCAAATCGCCCGAACCTAGTTCGGCGGTGATTTGCAATGTAAACTAAGCTTGGTAGAACGGCAGTTGTTTTCTATACTTAACATACGTTTGTTTTTACGACATTTGGGTTAGTTAAGCGGAGGTTAAATGGCTGATAAACTCCTTATCATTATGGTGAATACTGACCCTCGTAACGGTGCAGAGTTAGGGGCACCTTTTTTTCAGGCGACGGTGGCTGCTGCCATGGAATATGAGGTGGAAATTATCTTAACTGGAAATTCCGGTCAGCTGGCGCGCGTCGGGGTTGCAGAGAGCTTGTATGTTCAAGAAGGCACTAGCAAATCGGTTTATGATATAATGAAAGAGGCTCATGCGGCTGGTGCCAAGTTTAAGGTGTGTACCCCGACCATCGAAATGTGGGGGGATGACTTAATTCCTGAAATCTCCGAGACGGTTGGCGGCGCGTATGTAATTAGTGAAGCGATGGATGAAAATACCGTAACGTTTACTTATTAAGAATATACGATGAATACTCAAATGGTCGTGGTCTGTTAGCACTCATTTGGTGAAAATAATCAACAAATTGTTTTTGATTAATCGTTGTTTTATCACCGTGATTTGGTCGCTCTTGTCTGTTAGCGATTGTTCGTTAACTATTGACAGGTAACTATTGAAAAGTAATTGTTGAAAGGTAACTATTGCTAGTGAACAGTTGCTGGTTAGGGGGTGTCAGTTAGATCTGTCTTACTAGGCACCTTGTTCATAATTAGACTGCCGCCAAGGGGCTTGCTTACAATAATTATTTTGCCCAGTTTGTGACAGTTAGTCGTTGCGGCTATATCGTCACACAACAAGCAATTATCCTATTATACGTAATATCACACAATAAATTACTACTTATGACGATTACCGCGGAAGAAGCAAATACGGTTTTATCCCAGGCTCGCTGTTGTTACTCCAAAGGAGAAATTGAGGCGGCGATCGATGCAATGGCGAAACAAATAACAGGACATTTGGGTACATTAAACCCGCTGTTATTATGTGTGATGAACGGTGGTTTAATTATTACCGGCGACTTATTGCTAAGGCTGGATTTTCCGCTGCACTATGATTACATTCACGCTAGCCGTTATCGGGGTAAAACTCAGGGTGGTGTGCTTAACTGGATTGCAAAGCCCCAGCACACCATCGAAAACCGCCACGTGCTTATTGTCGATGACATACTGGATGAAGGTATAACCTTGGCAGAAATCGCCGATTATTGTTTAAGTGCTGGCGCCAGTTCTGTGCGGACCGCTGTTTTGGTGAATAAACTCCATGACCGCAAGCATGCGCGTGAAGCCGATTATATTGGTCTAACTGTTGAGGACCGTTATGTCTTTGGTTATGGAATGGATTATAAAGGTTACTTGCGCAATGTTCCTGGTATTTATGCCGTGAACGATTGAGTAGGATTATTAATTTTACGTCATCTGTGGGAGTACAGTTGTGACAGCATTAGCGATTATTGGTGGTACAGGATTAACGCAGCTCGATATATTAGAGATAAGTAATCGGGAAATCGTGCATTCACCCTATGGTGAGCCCTCCGGGCCGTTAACCCATGGCGTTTTGAATGGTAAAAAAATAATGTTTTTACCGCGCCATGGTTATGGCCATACTATTCCACCTCACAAGGTGAATTATCGAGCCAATATGTGGGCTTTAAAAGAGGCCGGTGCCAAGCAGGTGTTTGCCGTTGCTGCCGTTGGTGGTATTCGGGAGGACATGAAAGGTGGGCAATTGGTGGTGCCTGACCAGATTATTGATTATACCTGGTCGCGTGTTAATACTTATTTTGAAGAAGGCTTGAAGCACGTCACGCATGTGGATTTTACGTACCCTTATAGCGAAAAACTTCGGGAAGCGTTAATTAATGCGGCTCACGCCGCAACGGTGGCGATTATTGATGGTGCCACCTATGGTGCAACCCAAGGCCCCCGGCTGGAAACGGCAGCGGAGATCGATCGTTTAGAGCGTGATGGTTGCGATATTGTCGGCATGACAGGAATGCCTGAAGCTGCGTTGGCGAGAGAGCTGCAACTTGATTATGCAACGTGTGCTGTCGTGGCGAATCGCGCCGCTGGTCGCGGTGCCGGTGAAATTACCATGAAAGACATTGAGGCGCAGTTAGGGCAGGGAATGGCCAAGGTGGCTTCCGTTCTGGAGCAACTGGTTAAGCTAATATAGTTGTTGCTTGCTGGCCGCGAACTTACTCTCTAGTGCGTGGATGTTGATTACACTGCTGTTTGTTACACCAGTGTATATCACCCCCACGTTTATTACAGATGGCTGCTCCAGTCCTATCCTACGGGGTTGGTTTTGATGGTGCATCTGTAGTAAAGGCCTGAGCATCGGGGTCAAAGTCTTTTTCCACTTTAGGTAATTCGTAAGGTACGACACGTGTGATAATGCCATAAAGCGGATGGTCATAATAATGAATTTCTTTGCTGCGCAGACGGCGTGTTTCATAAAGATGAAAGTTTTGTAGCGCCTGTCTCCGTTGCACATAAGTTTGTGGTTCCTGATTTCCTATCAGTTGCCCCGCGTTTAACTGCCGATTGAGGTCGGAGAATCCGGAGTTTGTAGCATCTGGATTTGTAAAATCTGAGCTTGTAAAACCCGAGCCTTGGAAGCCACCATCATCAGGTTCTACGGTAATTACCTCTTCCTTCAGCACTGGAATTCGGTAATTAAGATCCACTTCTAAATGTAAATAGCGGGATACGCTGAGTCGTAATGTGCCGGATAACTTTTGAAATGCGGCTCCCACTAATGTGTCAGCAGGCGCAGCAGGGAATAATCGGCCATATTGGCTGGAGTCGTAAGGGTATGCGCCAACGTTCACAGCCGAAAACCGATTACCGTCCGCCGAAGAATGTTGTATGACGGCCTGTGGCTGGCCACCGTTGAGATCGTTTATCACTGATTTTTCAACCCCATCAAATATATAAACAGGATTCGATACTTTGGGGTCTGCTGTGGGTTGACGCCAGGCAATATGTAAGAGTGGCTGGTAGCTTTGCGAACGCTGCAGCTTTTTTAATATGGGCACTAACTGCAACTGTGATGAGGGTAATAACTCATAGGGAGTGGGCATATTTGCCAGATTAAATTCAGGTGGTTGATTCGAGGTTGAATTAAGAAAAGCATCATCCGGGTGTCGTAGTGCAATAAGCTGGGTGTATTTTAGCTCGCTGCTGTCTGGCCAGGTTTCGGATGCCAAGCCAACTTGTTCCAGATTAGAGAATATGATGACCTCTATTTGATACCAAGGGGAAGCCTGAGTACTTTTATTGGCTGCCAATGCGGTTGTATTTGATAGAATCAGAGGCAAAATTAGCGTTGAACATAAGGCAATGCTAGAAAAATCAGGAATATGTCGAGATATATTATTCAATTGCTGCTCCGTTCGATTTAATCGGATAATCTGGATCAGATAAATAGGTAGTATATCGCATTGTTTTTAAATGAAATAGAGAGAGTAATAAAATGGCTGTAAGAAAAGTGCTGCGTATGGGACATCCTATTTTACTGGAACCATCTGGTGATGTTAATGAGTTTAACACAGCCGAGTTGGACAGTTTAATCCAGGATTTGTTTGATACCATGCAAGCCGAAGATGGGGCCGGTATTGCTGCCCCTCAGATTGGTGTGCTAAAGAAAATCGTTATTTTCGGTATTGATGAGCATAACCCTCGTTATCCTGATCGAGGGCAAGTGCCCATGACGGTGTTGATTAATCCCATCATTGAGGCCTTAAACGATGAAATGGAAGATGGCTGGGAGGGGTGTCTCAGTGTGCCGGGTTTACGAGGGCTGGTGCCACGTTATAAAACCATTCGATATCAGGGGTATGACCAACATGGAAATCGAATGGAACACGAAGCTGAAGGGTTTCATGCGCGGGTAGTGCAACATGAGTGTGATCATCTTGCCGGTATATTGTATCCTCAGCGCATTGAGGATATGACGCAATTTGGTTTCAAGGATGAACTTGCGGCGAAAATGGCCTGCTGAGGTGGTGGCCCCCGCGCTTTTATCGAAGAGAATCCGATCACTGGTTACCAGGGACGTTATCAGGGAAAGGGGCGACGACAATACCTGTTAACCCACTAAGTAGCAACGTTATATGACAAAAAATACAGAAATAACACGGCACATTATTCAACAGGCCGCTGATTTGAAACAACAGCTCAATCATCATAACTATTGTTATTATGTGTTGGATCAGCCTGAAGTGCCTGATGCGGAATATGATCGAGTTTTTCGTGCACTGGAAGCGCTGGAACAAAAATTCCCCGAATTAGCAACACCGGATTCACCCACGCAGCGAGTGGGGGCTGCGCCGCTCAAGGCGTTTGGGCAGGTGCAGCATACAATCCCAATGCTGTCACTGGCCAACGCTTTTAATGAAGATGAGCTACAAGGGTTTGGTAAGCGCATTGCTGATTTGCTAGAGGTGGCAGACCCGGAAGATATTGACTTTATGGTGGAGCCAAAGCTGGATGGTTTAGCGATTAGTATTCGATATGAAAATGGCATTTATACGCAAGCGGCAACACGTGGTGACGGTATCACGGGTGAAAATGTGACGCAAAATGTACGTACCATTAAGTCTGTTCCACTTAAGCTGGTAGGAAAGGGGTTTCCCGAGGTTTTAGAGGTGCGTGGCGAAGTCTATATGCCCAAAGAAGGTTTTTATCTACTCAATAAAAGACAGCAGCAAGAGGGGGGGAAGACCTTTGCCAATCCTCGCAATGCCGCCGCCGGTAGCTTAAGGCAATTGGACTCAACAATGACGGCCACCCGGCCATTGGCTCTATTTTGTTATGGTATTGGTGAGGTGGAGGGGGAAACGCTACCGGATCGTCAGAGCGGTATTTTAAGTAAGCTGAAAGCCTGGGGTCTACGGGTTTGCCCTGAGGCACAGCGTGTTAAGGGGCTGAATGGTTGTCTTAGTTACTATAAATCCATCGCCCAGCGTAGGGAGCAATTGGAGTATGAAATCGATGGCGTGGTTTATAAGGTTGATCGCTTGGCACAGCAAGACATATTAGGGTTTGTGTCTCGTGCACCGCGATGGGCTATCGCCCATAAATTTCCAGCCCAGGAAGCCTTAACTGTAATCAAAGGTATCGACGTTCAGGTTGGTCGTACGGGAATACTTACGCCGGTGGCGCGGTTAGATCCGGTGGACGTGGGAGGGGTTACTGTTACTAATGCCACCTTGCACAATCAGGACGAAATCGAGCGGCTTGATGTGCGGGCGGGTGATACCGTGATTATTTATAGAGCGGGAGATGTGATCCCTAAAGTGGCGAGTGTGGTTAAGGAGCGCCGCCCCAAGGGAGCCCGCCGGTTTAAAATGCCTGTGCGATGCCCGGAGTGTGGGTCCGATGTGATGCGCGCTGAGGGTGAGGTGGCGGCCCGTTGCTCTGGCGGGTTAGTATGCCCTGCGCAGCGCAAAGAGGCGATTAAACATTTTAATTCACGGCGTGCCATGGATCTTGATGGGGTGGGTGATAAGCTTGTTGATCAATTGGTTGACAAAAACCTGATAAATGACGCAGCAGATCAGTATGAATTAACCAAACAGCAACTGTCAGAGCTGGAACGGATGGCTGAGAAATCTGCCGATAATGTGTTGCAGGCATTGGAGAAAAGTAAGTCCACGACATTGGCTCGCTTCGTTTTCGCATTGGGCATAAGGGATGTGGGTGAAGCAACAGCACAAAATTTGGCGATGCACTATGGGCACCTGGATGCCATTATGAATGCCGATGAGGATGATCTGCAAACAGTGCAGGACATTGGTCCGATCGTAGCTAATCACCTGGTTCATTTTTTTAAGCAAAAACATAACCGAGATGTGATTCAGAAATTGCTGAAAGCGGGTATACATTGGCCCGCCGTTGACGTGGTAAGCACTGCAAGTGATTCCAAATTTTCCGGTAAGACGGTGGTGATTACCGGTACCCTGGCATCGATGAAGCGCGATGACCTTAAAGATAAACTGCAAGCATTTGGTGCTAAAGTGGCCGGTAGTATTTCGAAAAAGACTGATTTTTTGATAGCAGGTACTGATCCTGGCTCTAAATATGAAAAAGCGCAACAACTGGGCGTCGAAGTGTTGGATGAGGAGCAAGTGATCGCGTATCTTAGCGGCGTATCTTAAGATTATTTTATCTGTAGTAGTAGCTCAAACCTGCTTTGATAAGCTGTTTACGTTGATAACCTGATAGCGTCATTAATAACATGATATTTACTATTCTGGCTGAGTTGGTTTTATTGCTGCATTTTGGGTTTATCCTGTTTACAATTTTTGGTGGAGTATTGGTTCTCTATCGCCGATGGTGGGCTTGGTGGCATATCCCCAGTGTGTTGTGGGCTTCGATTGTTAACCTCGCTGGATGGGTTTGTCCATTAACGCCGCTGGAAAACGTGTTACGATTAGAAGCGGGGTTATCCGGTTACGAAGGGGGATTTATAGCGCATTATATTGCGCCATTGATCTATCCCGCAGGAATGACCCAAACATTAGCGGTAACGGCTGGCGCAGGTATTATTGTTTGGAATGTAATTGTATATGGCCTGTCAATACGTCGTTTGAAGAGAGATCGCCAATAGCATTTCTCTTTAACCTGTATAGATAACGTATTTGGTAAAAGGATATTTTGGGTGTGAAAAAATGGAGGGCATCATGTCATTAGTTTTGTATCAATTTCCCGTTTCACATTATTGTGAGAAAATTCGCTGGGCGTTGGATTACAAAAAACGGGTTTATCCTGATTTGGTTTACACCGTTAAAAATTTGATGCCTGGTCCACATGTCTCAACAACTAAAAAACTGGCAAAAAAAACCAATGTGCCAATTTTAGTGCATAACGGTAAGGTGGTGCAAAACTCCAGTGATATCATTAGTTATCTCGATGACGTATTTCCAAAAAATGCACTAACACCTTCGGACGATACGCTTAAAGAAGAAGCGTTAGCATGGGAACGTTATTTTGATAAAGAAGTTGGAGGGCACGTACGGCGCTGTTGTTATCATATATTGTTAGATAATCCTGCCATTGTTATTCATTTTTTTACCCAAAACGCAGCATGGTATGGACCATTGCTGTATCGATTTATATTTCCTAAATTACGGGATCGTATGCGAGACCTGATGGATATTAATGCTGAAACGGCAGCTCAGTCCAAGGTGAATATCGATGAGGCTGTTGACAAAATGCATGAGCACTTTAATCATCACACCTATCTGGTTGGTGATCAATTCTCGCGTGCAGACTTAAGCGCTGCGTCACTGCTGGCTCCGTTGTGTGTTCCCGAAAAGTATGGCGTGGTTTGGCCTGAAAAATTACCTGATGAACTGGAAAAGACCGTCGAGTTGTTTGCCGGCAGGATGCAGTGGCTGCATCGACTTTATCAGCAATACCGCTAATGATGGAACGCACAATGGAGAATGACAAACTCGTTGTTGAGGAAGCCTGGGCGCAATATCACCAGCAGTTGTTGTCCTTTATTCGCAGCAGAGTGTCAAGCTTAGAGGTAGCAGAAGATATTTTAAGTGAAGTGTATATTAAATTGGCACTGCAATGTAAAAATGAAAACAGCATTGGAAATGTTTTACGTTGGTTGTACACCGTGACTAAAAATGCAATCGCCGACCATTATCGTCATGCCAGGCCGGGGGATGATCTTCCTGAAGCGCTGCCTGGTGAAACACCGGTTAGTGATGCCTATGTTATGTTGTCACATTGCATGTTACCCATAATACAGGCATTGCCGGAAAATTATCGTCGCGTCATCGAACTTTCAGATATTGAAGAAAAAAAACAGCAAGACGTGGCCGATATACTGGGTTTGAGTTTATCTGCGGTTAAATCCAGGGTGCTGAGGGGGAGAGCGATGGTGCGTGATTCATTGGCAGGTTGTTGTACCTTGTTTTTTAATAAGCGCGGGCAGTTGCTGAGCTTTGATCAGAAAAATGAACAATATTGTAAAACATGTGATGACTGAGTAATATAAAAATAGTTGTAGTGATGGGGGTAAGGAAAATACAATATTTCCTGAACTCACCGAGATTCAAGATGCTATATACCAATCTACGGGTGAAGGATGTTTGCCTGGTCAACTAGATTTTTCAGAAAATTGTTTTGAATTGGGTGTGTGTATTTAGGGTTGATTAGCTATTACAATAACCATTTAAAATCCTTGTGGAAAAAAACAGCATACCAGAAATATCGAATGAAGCAGCTGAGTTATATAACTCTCAAAACTATTTGTCAGCAGTCAAAAAATATACTGAATTAGCAAGTCAAGGATCGATAGCCAGCCAAAGGTTTTTGGGCTGGATGTATTTTCGAGGAGATGGAGTAGATGAAGATAAAAGTCAGGCTTTGCACTGGTTATCCAAAGCAGCTGACCAAAACGACTTGGAGGCGATGTTTGGAGTAGCGAGAGTCTACATGTCAATGAAGGAATTTGATAAGGCATTTTCTTACTATAAAAAATCAGCGGACAAAGGTTTTTTACCGAGTATATATTGGGTGGGAAGGTTTTACAGAGACGGGATCTCTGTAGCTCAAGACGTCAAGTCAGCATTGGGGCTATTTGATAAAGGAGCTAAGCAAGGACATTTGCACTCTATGCGTGAATTAGCCGTGATGAAAATTAAAGGTTGTAAAGGTGTTATGGGGAGGCTATGTGGTTTATTTTTATTCACTAAGTTTATGGTCTTAACAGTGGTGCAGGGTGTGATAGATCCATTTGATAGTAAAGGAATGATATGAGCACCGGCCACATTCAACGCAGATAGGGGGGGGGCAGGTTTTGTCTTTTGCCTTTCCATAAATTTGCTGGTGCGCTTTATCACGTGATCTCGCGATGATTTGGGTTGCACTACTCTCGAGTTAGTCGGATGATATGGCATTTCGATAAGGCAAAAAGCAAGACCTGCCCCAGTTTTTCGCCGAGTCCTTGGCTTTTACGTCTGGTTAACATCAAACACCCCGCCATTGCCCTGACCTTAATCGGTGTATGAATCAAAAACCTCGCCTGCGCTAACCACGGCCCCCGAATGTTGATCTACGGCACTGTGCAATAGGTGGTTGTACTATAGGTTAACTGATTTTCGGGCGAGCACTAATTAACTGGACGAGGTTATTTAATACGCTGCATGAAGTGCAGCATTGCATCCTTTTCGTGGGTTTCACGTCTTAATGTGTAGGTTCCGTTTGTAACGGTACTGTCATTCACTAAAAATGAGGAGAAACCCATATGAAACGTATGCATATACACATTGCCGTTAAGGATCTTAAGGAAAACGTAAGCTTTTATAGCGCATTATTTGATGCCTCGCCGATACTGTTGCGAGAGGACTACGCAAAATGGAGTTTGGATAATCCAGCGGTTAATTTTTCACTGTCCAATCGAGGGACTAACGTTGGTATTAATCACTTGGGCCTTCAGGTTGATACGCAGGAAGAGCTGGATGATATTGAGGATCGGTTAAATACGATCAATGCTTTATCAGCATCGCAGTTGGGTGTGTCGTGTTGCTACGCCCGTTCAGATAAGCATTGGACCGTTGATCCGCAAGGTGTCCCCTGGGAGTCATTTCGTTCATTGGGTGTATTGTCCGATACCCGCGAGAACGATACGGTTGCTTATGAGGCGCAATCTGCCTGCTGTATTCCTGTATTTGATCCTAATTCTAGCCCAGTCGACAGTCGTGTGGATAATGCCAATGGGGAACAAGCGTCTCCCCATTGTTGTTGATGTAGGATTGATCGCAATCCGGTCAGGTTGGCCGGGTTGCGATTTATACGGTTGTTATAATGGGGCTGTGTTAAGGTATTGCCCAACATAACAGCGCTAATGCTCAAGTTAATAGCGTGATTTAGTCTAAGGGGGACAGTGATTAAGGGATTTCCTTATTTTAGTCTGGCACCAATTGACCTATAATCTTATTATTCGTTGTTTGGTTGGTCGCTTCTGCATGTTGTTTTAGGTTTACAAGTGATTGTTGGTGTTGATAATTGTCACTTAGTCTCGGCTCAGTTGCTGTTGGCTGTGGGGTCTGCTCAGCGATTGTCGTCTCGATGCGTCTGCCAACTACCTGCTCCAACGACCTGTTTTAGTTACTGCACGCTGTGCAGCCTAAATATCAGTTGACCGCTTTTAATCAGGATTAAGCCTTTTAGCCTATTGGGGTATCGTGCATTTTCCATTCAAAGGGTGAGCCTGCTACGACGTTTTCATACTTAATAAAGAAAGGCGCATTTTTAACTAAGCCCGGCGTTGTCGCGAATCGTTGTAATAGCTTGCTTGCTATTGCGCCTCATCGCGCTTAGCCAGTCACGAGTAAAAATGCATGCCACATGCTATCCAACGGATGATGTTAGGTTCAACTGAATTTAGGACTAATAATACGATGTATACCAGACGGTTTTTTATTGGGGCTATTTTGTTTTTGTTGGCATTATTGCTTTTGAGTGTGGGGGTTGTCATGGCCTCTAGCGCGGTGATGTCGATGCAGTTGGCAGGGGCGCTCCTTTTGCCTTACGGTTGTTTTGCCGTGTTATTGACTGCATGGAGTTTTAATCAATCACCTGCGTCGTTACGTAGTGCGGCATATCGATTACCGATCGTGTTTCTGGGGTTCCAGATGAGCTATTTTGGATTGAGGTATTGGTTTGGTGTGTCTTATGCTACTGACTTAATGGGATTGGGTAGTATTTTTGTTATCACGTCCATTTATATTATTATTTTTGGATATTTGTATGTTTTTATTGTTGAGCAGTATTACATATCGTATTTGTTTCAGAAGCGTGCCCAAAATACGGCTAAGCTAGCCTCGCAAGCACCGCTTCCCCACCAGAAATCAACATCGCAATCATCTGAGCAAAATAATAAGCTACGTTGTTAGTCGTTAATACGTTATTAATCAATTAACGATTCAGCGTTGAGCTGTTGTCACTGTGCAATGCAACAATCCGTTTACTTTCAGGCTCGAACGACAGATAGCAAGGGGGGAGTGAATAATATTCACTCCCCCTTCACTTGATTTTAGAACATGGCGTTACAATTTTTTACTACACGCGAGGGACAGGCCGTAACTTGGTTACTGTTCGCGAACGATGTTAGCATCTTTGCGTAGCGTGGCTATGTACTGTTCAATTTGCATGTTTTGTAGGCGCATTCGCAGTTGCTCTTTCACTGAATCAAAGGGTGGTGGAGGAATCATGCGTGCATCTTCGCGTAAGATGATGTGCCAGCCAAAATCTGATTTCACTGGTGTTTTAGTAAATTCCCCATTTTTAAGTTGGGTCACGGCATCAGAAAAGGGTTTGACCATTTCATGTGGTTTGAACCAGCCAAGATCACCGCCATCTGCGCCGCTGGGGCCTGTTGATTTTTCTTTGGCGAGGTCCGCAAACTTGCCGCCTGCAGACAGGGCTTTAATGATATCGATGGCTTCTTTCTCTTCCGTTAACAAAATATGGCGTGCTTTGAATTCCTGGGTGCCTGCTTCCTTAGCCCGGTTGTCATATTCGGTTTTGAGTTCTTCATCCGTAATTGTTATGGCGTCGGTTACATTGCGTAGCATGACACTGGCGAGCAGGTTCTTGCGCATGACCTTTAGTTCTGCCATTACTTCGGTATCTTTGTCTAACCCGGCTTTTAATGCGTCTTGAAAAATTAATTCTCGATTGATGAGTTCTTCGATCATCATTTGGCGTTGTTGCTCAGGGGATGCATCACTGGGCACGCCACGGCGTTTTTGATAGCGTTGTAAGGTGTCTGATGTGATTTTGTCGCCATTGACGTCAACCAGGAGTTTTGCCTTATTGTCCTCGGCCTGGCTGGTGCCTGCGGCTAAGGTTAAAGCGCCTGCAATAACGAGTGTGCAAAATTTATTTTTACCTGTCATGTTTGTTGTCCTTTGCTACGGGTATAGTGTTAATCAGGTTGTAGATATTATGATTATTTTGAGGGTGAGTTACATGGCAATTGTTGGCAATACTTTATGGTAATACCTTTTTAAAGGGTTTTACCGTCACATTCTGGTATACACCGGCGGTGACATAAGGATCGCTGTTGGCCCATTGTTGGGCGTCTTCCAGGGAGTCAAATTGTGCGATGACCAGGCTTCCGGTAAAACCGGCTGAGCCGGGGTCTTCCGTATCAATCGCGGGATGTGGGCCGGCCAGTTCCAGGCGTTGCTCTGCGTTGAGTGCATTGAGTCGTTTAAGGTGTGCTTCACGTACAGACAGTCGCTTTTCAAGACTGTTTTTTACGTCCTGGGATATGATGGCATATAGCATAGTTTTTGCCCTTTTATTGTTTTTCGATTTTTGATGTTTCCATGTGGCGCGACATATATGCGGCCTGGGCAATGACAAAGAGTAAGGTCAGGCCCATCATGCCAAATAATTTAAAATTGACCCATGTGTCGGTGTCAAAATTATACACGACATACAAGTTAATGAAGCCAAGTGCAATAAAGAATACTACCCAGCTTGCGTTTAGTTTGCTCCACACGCCAGTGGGCAGGTTGATATTGCCGCCCATCATGCGTTCTACGATGGTTTTTTTGCCAATGAAATGACTGGCCAGAAATGCCACACCAAACACCCAGTTCAGCACGGATGGTTTCCACTTTATAAATAACTCGTCTTCCAATAATAATGTTGCACCGCCAAACACCACGATAATAACCAGGGTGATGAGGTGAGTGTTTTCAAAGCGTTTATGTTTTAGCCAGTACCAACCCACTTGCGCAAAAGATGCAACAATAGCGACCGCCGTGGCGGTGTAGATACCGTAAAGCTTAAAGGCGATAAAAAATAGAATAATCGGGAAAAAATCGAATAATAATTTCATAATAGCATCAGTGGTGTTATTAAATAGTGTGGTTACATGACGTGGTTAAGTAGCGTTATTAAGCTTTACTAGTAATTGTTGTGATGTCATTTTTTTGCTGCGACATTGTTTTTTGTTATTGGCTGATCGTAATGAGATACACAGTGACGTAGCGCAAATCCGAAATCCATTTATAGTATATCTACGTTTTCTATTTCAGGGCTCGTTTACCGACAGGCTTCGTATTGATTAGCTGATCGACCTGGGCTGACACGTGTTATTTAACGACTCGGCTTTATCAAATATATTTCCAATAAATGCGTTGTTTGTTACTTAATATCGTTTATCACATTCTCTTGTTCATAACTTACGGTAGGAACTGAGTATAAGGCGAACTATTCGTTATATCGAACCGAGGTTAATCAACCGGAGTTAATTTACCGGAGTGAATCAACCGGGGCTAATCGGTAATAAATCGGCCAAGCCATGGAATTTAGTTGATTTGGCGGATTTTTGCTGCTGTTCTGCAAAGGTACCAAATAATCACGCAAAAGTGTATGCTTGTCCTGTTCTGCATAGAACGGCTTGTAATTTATCATATTCTTATCCAGGTGGACAGGCCCATTATACTGATTTATGGCTAACAAACCGCGGAATTGAAATTAGCGTAGTATAGGTAGTTATGATGTTAAAGTATGATTTGCACTCCCATTCGATTGCCTCAGACGGTTCTTTGACTCCCGGCGCGTTGGTTGCCAGGGCAAAATCACAAGGTGTGGATGTATTGGCACTCACCGATCATGACGTGGTGGATGGTTTGCAAGAGGCTGCCCAAAGTGCTGTCCGCCATGGTATTCAATTGATCGCTGGGGTGGAAGTATCTGTGACCTGGAATGGTACGACCATTCATGTTGTGGGGCTTGGGATTGACCCGGACAATGAGTCTCTATTGCGGGGGTTGTCTGAATTACGGCAATTTCGTGATCAGCGTGCTGAAACCATCGCAAGTCGCCTCGCCGAGAAGGGGATCGATGGCGCACTGGAGGGGGCTAAAAGTTTCGCGTCCGGTGCTATTATTAGCCGCACACATTTCGCCCATTTTTTAGTGAATGCGGGGTATGCGAAAAATGTGAGGGATGTTTTTAAACGTTATTTAGTGAAAAACAAACCTGGTTATGTGGCCGGAAGCTGGGCAAGCCTGGATCAAGCGGTGGCATGGATCACAGGGGCCGGTGGTCAGGCGGTTATTGCCCACCCGGCACGTTATAAATTATCGGCAACGAAATTACGCCAATTGCTAGAAGCGTTTCGATTATTTGGTGGTATCGGCCTGGAGGTGGTCTCCAGTAGTCACAGTGAATCTGAGTGCGCGCTCATGGGGCGCTACGCTACTCAATACGGGTTGCTGGCATCGTGTGGTTCTGATTATCACGGCCCTGAACAAACCTGGGCCGAACTGGGTAGAATACCCCCGATGCCGGAAGAGTGTACCCCCATTTGGCATCAGTGGAATTAAAGCCGCTATTGTTCTTTTTTCAGGGTTTATTTCAGTAAATAAAAAATCTCTGGCCTTTTGTCTCTAATCATTTATCATTCCGGATTTTCTTGTATTTTGTACTTTTTGTCTTTAATAACAGCCTATCCGTTGAGTTGTGCTTTAGATGTGTCGCATGACAAATGCCTGCATTTTGGGTTGAGTGGTGTCTATCGGTCCAATTATTGTTAATGATTAACTCAATTGATACGATACTTATTAAGTCAGACATTGCTTTAGGTCAGGCATGGTTTTAGGTTACGGCATTTTTTAAATGCCGAGGTTTATAAACCAGCGTTGTTCTACATGCAGGGTATTCCTAAACTAAGGTTTTCTTTCACTAAAAGTAGTATCACATGAGCAGTCAACTTTTACAAATACACCCCGATAACCCACAACCACGTTTAATTAAACAAGCGGTAGATGTTCTGTGTGCTGACGGTGTTATTGCGTATCCAACGGATTCAGCCTATGCCTTGGGTTGTCATATTGGGGACAAAGCGTCGATGGAACGAATACGGCGTATTCGGGACCTTGATGCAAAGCATAATTTTACTCTGGTTTGCCGCGATTTGTCTGAAATCGCACTTTATGCAAAAGTGGGTAATGCCGCTTATCGGCTGATTAAAAGTTTAACGCCGGGGCCTTATACCTTTATCCTTAAGGCGACCCGGGAAGTCCCTCGGCGTTTGCAAAATCCCAAGCGACGTACCATTGGGCTGCGAGTACCTGATAACGCAATTGCATCGAGTTTGTTATCGGTGTTGGGTGAGCCGTTAATGAGTTCGACCTTGATTTTACCCGGCGCTGATTTGCCGCTGACGGATCCCGATGAAATATTCCACGAATTAAACAATAGTGTTGATTTGGTGATCGACGGTGGAAATTGCGGCATTGAGCCGACCACCGTTGTCGACCTTGTGGACGATGATGTCCCCATTGTTGCCCGCCAGGGCAAGGGGGATACCACGCTTTTTAGCGATTAGATCCCAGATCAAACCCAAGCCCGCTTGTCGTATTGATTGTGTTCGTATTCATTGTGTAATGTCGGCTGCCGTTTCCTGCAGCAGCCTCTTAATTGAGCCGGAAAATGTAAGGTATTAAGCGCATCAGCTATTCGGTAACCCGCATCGGTGATAGAGAATGCAGCGAATTCATCCAATGCCAAGGTCAATGCCAAGGCGACGGAGCAGCGTAAAGCAGTTACAATCCCATCCATGGTTGAACTGAGTAAAATTCAATTTTTCGTCGTTGCGGCTATCCCCGTCTTATTCGCTATAACCGTTCATGAAGTAGCGCATGGCTGGGTGGCAAAACGGCTTGGTGATCCAACCGCCATGATGATGGGGCGACTTACCTTAAATCCTGTTAAGCACATTGATCCTATCGGTACTGTTTTGGTGCCAATAGCGATATTTTGGCTGGGCGGATTTTTGTTTGGCTGGGCAAAGCCCGTTCCCGTTACCTGGGAGAATCTTAAACACCCGAAACGTGATATGGCGCTGGTTGCCGTTGCCGGCCCCCTGGCTAATCTTATAATGGCTATTGGGTGGGCCATTGTGATGAAAATCGGGCTGTCATTTTCGCCAGACCTGAGTTACGTTGCTATACCGTTGATATATATGGGTTTTATGGGGATTTTAATCAATTGCGCACTGATGGTCTTAAATTTATTGCCGTTGCCACCGCTGGATGGTGGGCGCATTATGTCTAGCCTGTTACCTGGGCCGCTTGCCTGGAAATATAACCGATTGGAGCCCTATGGGCTTTATATTTTGTTATTCTTGTTGATTAGCGGTGGATTAGCTTGGGTGTTGATGCCACCTTTATCGGCATCTATAAGTGTTATTGGGACTTTATTTGACGTTAATCCACAAATGATGACATTAATGCGAACGTTATAATTGAATTTGTAGGTGAGTATTTGTCATTACAGAAAACAGCAGGAAGTGAAACGCTTCTCATTCAGTGCTACTTATATCATTATATTATATTCGCAATACCATTAATTAACTGCACATCTAAGCCAGCGCACCAAATGGGTGGGTGATGATTGTGTTGCAGTCTATTTCGTTTAATTACATCAGGGGAGATTAGGTTGAGTTCTGTACCGACACATTACCAGCGAGTGCTGTCAGGCATGCGTCCGACCGGGCAATTGCATTTGGGACATTATCACGGCGTTCTCAAAAACTGGCTTAAGTTACAACATGAATTTGAGTGCTTCTTTTTTGTGGCCGATTGGCACGCGTTAACCACTCACTATGATGATACCGCCATTATTGCTGACAGTGTTTACGGTATGGTGGTTGATTGGTTGGCGGCAGGTATAAACCCCGGATCGGCAAAGATATTTATTCAGTCCCAGGTTCCTCAACATGCAGAGCTGCATTTATTGTTATCAATGATTGCACCATTAAGTTGGTTAGAGCGAGTACCCAGTTATAAAGATCAACAGGAAAGCCTTAAAGAAAAGGACCTGGCTACTTATGGGTTTCTTGGTTATCCCCTTTTACAAAGTGCGGATATTTTGATTTACCGGGCCAGTCAGGTTCCCGTGGGTGAGGATCAGGTTGCTCATGTGGAGTTAACACGGGAAGTGGCTCGACGCTTTAATCATTTATATGGCCGGGAGCCGGGGTTTGAAGATAAGGCGGAAGCAGCCATTAAGAAGATGGGCAAGAAAAACGCTAAATTATACAATGAATTAAGGCGTAAATATCAAGAAAAAGGTGACCATGAAGCCCTAGAAACGGCAAGGGCATTATTGGAGTCGCAGCAAAATATTACCTTGGGAGACCGGGAAAGGCTATTTGGATATGTGGAAGGTGCAGGTAAAATAATACTACCGGAGCCGCAGGCATTGTTGTCGAAGGCATCGAAAATGCCGGGACTGGATGGCCAAAAAATGTCCAAATCTTATTGCAATACCATTGCGTTGAGAGAGAATCCAGCTGATGTTGAGCAGAAGCTACGCACTATGCCCACTGATCCCGCACGGGTTAGGCGAACGGACCCGGGGGATCCAAACAAATGTCCGGTTTGGGATTTACACCAAGTTTATTCTGACGACACCACCAAGGATTGGGTTTTACAAGGCTGTCCCTCAGCGGCCATCGGCTGTGTTGACTGTAAACAGCCCATTATCGATGCGGTATTGATCGAATTGAAACCGATTCAGGAACGCGCCCAAGAGTACCAGGGTGATTTCAAATTGGTTCAAAACATCATCGATGAAGGGGTGGCGGCGGCACGCGATGAAGCTGATGACACCTTGGTTGAGGTGAGAAAAGCGATGGGCTTGCAGTATCGGTAATTTATGTTTCATAAGTTAATGTTTTATAAGCAAATGTTTTATAAGTAAATGTTTCATAAGTTAATGTTTAATAACTTAATGCTCCATCACTTATGCTTCAGAGTTGATGTGCTAGGGCAGTAGCGCCGTCGCAGGAAACAGATTTAACGGGTATATAGAAGGGTAGGTACGCAAAAATGAGGCGTCATAAATGTCTGAAGTTGTAGTTGATAGTGTGGAGGAGGATGTTGCTGCGCAAAGCGGAGAGACGGATGCCACCAATGCCACTGATGCGTCAAATGCTGCGGTGATTCGGGAGGTGCCTGTTGCGTTTGCCATTGTTGGTGGTGCTGCGGTAACGGAGTTACCCAAAGACCTTTATATTCCTCCAGAAGCGCTGGAAGTATTCCTGGAAGCGTTTGAAGGTCCATTGGATTTATTGTTATACCTGATAAAACGCCAGAATATCGATATTCTCAATATTCCCATAGCGGAAATTACCCGCCAGTATATGGCGTATGTTGAAATGATGAAGGAAATTCATTTCGAGCTTGCCGCCGATTATTTGGTAATGGCCGCTATGCTGGCGGAAATCAAATCCCGCCTGTTATTACCTCGTCCCGTCAACGACGATGAGGAGGAAGAGGATCCAAGAGCAGAACTTATTCGTCGATTGCAGGAATACGAGCGCTATAAAAAGGCGGCAGAAGATATTAATGAAATCCCCCGCATGGAGCGAGATACGCATCAGGCAACGGTGATGATTCCTGATCTTAATGTGCGAAAAACACATCCTAATGTTGAACTGAAAGATTTAATCTCAGCATTTAAAGATGTGTTGTTGCGTTCTGATATGTACTCTCACCATCATATTCAGTTGGAGCCATTATCAGTGCGGGAACGGATGTCCATTGTTCTCAGTCGTATGGAACCGGGGAAATTTGTTTCTTTCTCGGAATTATTTGACCCTGAGGAAGGGCGCTTGGGGGTTGTCGTTACCTTTCTCGCAATACTTGAGCTTGTTAAGGAATCATTAATCGAATTGGTTCAAACCAATCCCTATGAACCAATCCATGTCACGGTAGCAGAAGCATGTCAAACTCAGAGCAACAACTAAAAAACATCATTGAAGCGGCTATTATGGCGGCCGGTGAACCCTTGGGATTGGACAAAATTCAGTCCTTGTTTGTCGATGATAAAGAGCCTCCGTCACGCGATGCAATCAAAGACGTGTTACAACTTATTATCGATGAGTCCTCTGGTCGTGGGGTGGAGCTTAAGGAGGTAGGTTCTGGTTATCGATTTCAGGCAAAACAAGACTATGCGCATTGGGTTTCCCGACTGTGGGAAGAAAAGCCGGCGCGTTATTCACGTGCCTTGCTCGAGACCCTGGTCTTAATTGCTTATAAGCAACCTATTACGCGAGGGGAAATCGAGCATGTAAGAGGTGTGGCAGTGAGTTCTAATATTATTAAAACATTACAGGAGCGGGAATGGGTGCGTGTTGTAGGTCACCGGGATGTACCTGGAAAACCAGCTATTTACGCCACTACGCGGGCTTTTTTGGATTATTTTAATATTGCATCATTAGATGAATTGCCCACTCTGGCGGAAATTCGTGATCTTGACAAAATCAATGCCGAACTTGATTTACAGCCACCCAATGCCGAAGCCGCAACGCCTGCGAATGACAATGGCGCTGATCTGTCCCCAGGCATAGACAATGTAGAAGGCGATGCTGATGTTGTGGCTGATAGCGCCCAGGTCGATGATACCCAGACAGATAATGCGGTGACTGAAAACGAGTTGATCGAGGACGAGGGCGAGCGTGGTGTTACCGCTGTCCAGGAATCATCAGGTGAGAGCCTAATAGAGCAGCAACCCTTACACGCCCAAGCAACTGAAAACGATAACGCTCCATCCGCGATAATTGATACCCCAGTGCTTGATGAGACGCTGGTTGAAGCGATGATGGCTGAAGACACCATAGCGGATGAATCAGGACTTGATGAGCCAGCGCTAGACAAATCAGGGCTTGAAGAGGGCTTGGTTGAGGACGATCACGCTATCGTTGAGCCAGTGTTAGCCGATACCCCCAATGACAGTGAGTTGGACGTTCAGGCTACTGATCTTGACCTTGAGGGTGTGGTTGAAGATACGCGAGCGCCCGATATGGTGGAGAGTGACAATGAACCGGTAATGGAGGCGTTAGCAACCGACACTGCTGAATCCGCGATATCCGGGGCCAATGGAGGTAACGAAATTGACGAGTTGGCGTTGCTTGATGTGGTGCCGGGGGATGAGCCGTCTGTCATTTCGGCGTCAAAATATTTGAAAAATAGTGCAGGGCTAACGGATATTGAGCTGTACGAGGGTGATGTAAGTCAATTACAGGAAGGTGATGGTGAGGCGGTTTTGCCCATAAAATCGCAACAAAAGCCTAGTGACAAGGATCCACTTGATTCGGACGATGGGCCTATATCCAATGAGCATGTTGCGGAATTAGAAACGGTCACCGAAGAGGCTGACGATGACGATTATTCTCTGAGTGATAATGTGGATTCCGGTTATCGTGGTTAGTGGTGGGATGGCGGTTAATGGTGAGACGGATCGCAAGGTTACCTGCAGCGCAGGTCAGATGACGTTAATGTCCTATTGCGATCAATATATCGTTGGCCTATTGTGGGCGGAAAATATGCGATTTAAGTCGGTTTCCTGTGTGTTGTCGAAGGGACGGCGAATTTTCCCGAATAACAGGTTTTGTTTGATATGAGTGAAAAATTACAAAAAGTGCTTGCTAGGGCCGGTCTCGCGTCAAGGCGTGAAATTGAAACCTGGATTGATGCGGGGCGTATTAGCGTCAATAAGAAGGTTGCCACGCTGGGAGATCGGGTAACCGGCGAAGAGCTGATACAGGTCGATGGCAAGACCATGCGACTGAAGGATAGCGTTGAAGCGCCGATGGCAATCATCTATCACAAAAATATAGGTACTATCTGTTCCCGCTCGGACACAGAGGATCGGCCTACTGTGTTTGGTGATTTCCCCAAAATACACCATGCGCGTTGGATATTGGTGGGCCGCCTGGATTACAACACATCAGGCTTATTACTGGTTACCACTGATGGTGACCTTGCTCACCGGTTGATGCACCCATCCTACGAAATTGACAGAGAATATGCTGTGCGTATTTATGGCGACGTGACACCATCAATGCTTAATACCTTGCAACGTGGTGTTGCTCTGGATGATGGTGAGGCGCGTTTCGATAAAATAACTGATATTGGTGGTGAAGGGCAAAATCGCTGGTTCAGCGTGGTATTAAAAGAGGGTAAAAATCGCGAAGTACGCCGCTTGTGGGAATCGCAGGGGGTGCAGGTGAATCGCTTGTCCCGCAACCGCTTTGGGCCAATTAGTTTGCCGCGACGGGTTAAGCGAGGACAGCACCAGGCACTTTCGCGCGCTGAACTGGAACAACTTTATGCTCTGGTGTCCCTGCCTTCACCATTTGGTAGCGCAAAGAAAACCACGCGTAAACCATCTTCACGTGTGAAGCGGAAAAAAAGAGTATAAGTTCTGCGTTGCACTATTAAATTGTATCGGCACTACTATACCCAAAGCGTTTAAGAATTAGGTATTTATAACACGCCCCTTTTTGTCCATGGCGGCGTTGCTCCTCCTTCCATGGGATTCGTATCGATAGCGCCGTTGTTCCTCCGACGGCATCGCCAATAGGGTTGAGATGACCGGGAGGTTAACTTTCGATTCGTATACAATTCCTGCCGTCGCGTTTGGCTTTATAGAGCGCCTCATCAGCACGACCTAAAAACGTTTTTTCGTCATCAGATTCGTGTAAGGTCGTAATGCCGAGGCTCACCGTAATGGTGACGGGCAGTTTGTCGATGATATTTTCGAGTTTTTCCACGCGTCGACGTATTCGTTTTGCGAGTCGCAATACACCCGCTTCGTCGGTTTCGGGTAGTACGATCACGAATTCTTCACCACCATAACGAAACATCCGGTCAGAGATACGGACACTTTTTTCGGCGCACCGCACCAGCGATTGCAGTAAGAAGTCGCCGGTTGAATGGCCAAATTCATCATTAACGTTTTTAAAATGATCCACATCCATCATGATAATGCCCAGCGAACGATTGTGGCGAAATGCCAGTTCGATTTCACGGTGCAGTGTTGTCGTCATGGCGGCGCGGTTACCAATGCCCGTCAAGGGGTCTTTGTGGGCGGCGTTAACGGCTTCCTGATAGAGTAGGGCGTTGCGTAGTGGGTAGTGGAGCGCACAGATTAGGTATTCCAGCTCTTTGATTTCGGGTTCGGTAAACTTTTTGTTCCGCGTCAAGCTTAATATGCCGAGTTGGTTGTCGTTGATGCTGAGTTGGTAGGTGCATGAATGCCGGGCCCGCTTACCGATAACAAAATTGGTGTTGGTTTTTTCATAGACGTAATTAAAATGTTCATGAGGAACATTGATCCGGATTTCGTTACTAAATTGCGCAAGCACCTCCTCAACATTGAGGGAGGTTTGCAATAACCCGGCAATTTGCAAAATACGGTCGCTTTTCTCCGGGAAAGAGGCAAATTGCGCGGGACCTATAGCAGCGGCAAGGTTGCCGTTGCTCTTCACGGGCAGGATTTTGTTATCGGTTTGCGGAATGGAAGACATTTCTGGCGCCTCATTGTTGTTCGTGTTTTTCCCAAGGTTGTTTCACACTAACGATAAAGGCGAAAATCATGCCAGATGGGCATTTCAGGGGATAATTTTACGTTAACAATGACTTATCGTTGGCCGTCGGAGGAGTGACGTATATTCGACACTTTGTGTACGTCAAAATGGTAGCGCTATGCTCTTTCATTGTCGGTTGTGGGCGTCTATACGTCGAAGCGTTCGCCCGTTACGCCGGTGCTGTCTGGCCCCATGAGGTAAAGGTATACCGCCATGATTTGCCTGGGGGTTGGCAGCTTGCTGGGATTGTCGCCGGGATAGGCCAGTGCATTCATTCGGGTGCGTACCCGGCCGGGGTCAATGCTGTTGACTCGAATGTTGGTGTTTACTTCAAGCTCTTCTGAGAGTATTTCCATTAGGTTTTCACTGGCGGCTTTGGATACAGCGTAGGCTCCCCAGTAGGCTTGTCCTTTATACCCCACATTAGCGGACGTAAATACAACAGACGCTTCCGGCGATTTTTTTAGTAATGGGAGACATGCTTTAGTGAGCATGAACGGTGCATTCAAGTTGACGTGTAAAACATGTGCCCAGAGTCGATTATCATAATGTTCTATAGGGGTTAGTGTGCCCAATACCGCTGCATTATGTAATAGCCCGTCTAAACGGCCGAATTCCCTGTGAATCGTAGCCGCGAGCACTTTGTATTCTTTTGGCGTTGCTAATTGTAGTTCCATCGGGTAGATAGCGGGTTGTGTATAACCCGCTTGTTCGATAAGGTCATAAACCGCTTCGAGTTTTTTTTGTGTCCGGCCTAGCAGAACGACAGTGGCGCCATGTTTGGCAAGTTCCTGAGCTGCTGCCGCACCGATGCCATCACCTGCACCAGTGACCAGTATGACGCGCCCTTTTAATAAATCGGGTGACGGGTGATACTCTTGCATTAAACTGTCGTCCTCTCGTTTGCTTTGTTGTTTAGCAATAATGGTATGAACGTAACATTACTGCTGTAGTGATTTTACCAGGGTATGTGCACAACGTGATCCACTGCGAACGGCGCTTTCCAGCGTTGCTGGAAGCCCGGTATTAGTATAGTCGCCAGCAATCCAGAGACCTTTAACGGCTGTTTTGTTTCCGGGCCTGAATTGGTTGCAGTTGATCGTGCTGTGAAAGGTAGCGCGTTTCTCACGGATGACCATTCTTTTTTGGGCAGACGGCCATTGGGGGAACAGGTCCTGAATTTCCTTTTCTACCAAGGTGCAAAGTGAGTGATTATCCAGTGACATGTGATCTCCGCTGCTACTAATGACAACGGCCATTAAGCCGGGCTGACCATAAATAAAACGATCAAATATCCACTGGGCGGTTGTGCCTTCAAGGCCAATCATATCGGTTTTTAAGCGCGTATCTGAGGGGTATTGCAGGTATACCGTGCAGATGGGTTGGTGGTCAAGTTCGTTGAGTTGATCGTGTAACGGTTGTAATTCAGTATAGGGTGCGGCCAGCTTTTGCGTGATGTTGTATGGCGTTGCCAACACTACTTGCTCACATTCAATCGTGGTTTCATTGAGTTTAACGCCTTGAACGCGTAAATTTTTGATGTCCAATTCAACCACGCGCTGTCCCAGACGGATATTACCACCGTTTTTCTCGATGTAATCCATGGCGGGTTCCGGGAAGGTTGTGCCGAGGTCGGTGCAGGTATAGAGAAAGTCAGAGTCTGTACGTGTATGCGTAAATACTTCACGTAGCATACGTAAAAAAATACATGCTGATGCAACCTGGATTTGTGTATTTAAAGCCGCTAGGCATAAGGGCTCCCAGAGGCATTTAATGACACTGTTGGTCTGTTGGTAACGGTTGAATAGACTCAGGCAACTTTCGTCCTTTTCAATAGTGAAATCAATTTTGGACATAGCAGCGCAAAACGTTAGTGCTTTAATTCGATCGGTAACCGACAGGCCTCTGGCAAATAAAAGTCCCCAAGCGATATGGAGTGGAGCGGGGAATCGACCGGCTGTGATTTTGACATCCCGCTGTTGTTGACGCTTGATGTTCAGCGATAATTTTTCGCGTTTTAAGATGGTGTCTTCGCGGACTCCGATCGTGCGCAATATCGATAAAGTGGATTCATAAGCGCCAATCAATAAATGTTGGCCATTGTCGATGGGAAAGGTCGATTGTTGTTTCTGAGATCGTTCGGTGTTGTTGTTATCGTTATTATCGTCGTTATTGTCGTTAAAAACATTATTTTCGAAGGGAACGCGTCTGGCGCGTCCGCCTAATTGTTTGGCTGACTCTAATAATACGGTGGGTATATTGTGCCTTACTAGCTCAATAGCGGCAGTCAGGCCTGCCCAACCGCCTCCCACGACAATCACTGGTTTTGTCTGTTTCACGGCATTTCGCTTATTTTACGGATCAGAAATAGGAATAAACGTACTGAAATTACGTATGGCATGTTTGTAAATACTTTTTATGACGTTTTTTTTCTTTGCGGGATGTTTGCCACGCCAGCCATATTTTTTTGATGGGCGTTAATGAAATCCGTTGCTCCAGTACACGCGAGTTATCCTGCTCGATGGTTTGTAATGTACTTAAATAAATGGTTGCCATAATCAACCCACTGCGTTGTGAGTATCGATCCTGTTCCGGTAAGTGATTAAATGCTTTTTGGTAGTATTCGTGTGCGCGGCTAGCTTGGTGTTGCAGCAAGGCCTTCATTGCCTCACTTTTTTTGGCGTTGCGAATATCGTGTTCACTGACGCCAAAGCGTTGCAATTCTTCTTGAGGAATATAGATTCGGTCACGCAGGGCATCTTCACGTACATCGCGTAATATATTGGTGAGCTGAAATGCGGTGCCCAGATACAGGGCATATTTGCGGACTGCGTGGTTTTGGTAGCCGAAAATTTCAGCGGCTAATAGTCCGACAACACTGGCAACCCGATAACAATAGAGCGACAGGTCTTTGTAAGTGTCATAACGATTTTTATCAAGATCCATTTCCATGCCATCGATAATTTCCAAAAAATATTCCAGGGGCAGGTTATAGGTTTGCAACGGAGTGGTTAACGCATATTGCACAGGGTGCTGGGGAGAACCGTCAAAGGTTTGTTGCATGGTGTCACGCCACCATTGTAGTTTGACACGGGCGATACTCGATTCACTGCATTCATCGACAATATCATCAACTTCACGGCAAAAGGCATAAAGTGCAATTATCGCTTTGCGTTGCGCTTCTGGAAGAAACAGGAAGCTATAATAAAAACTGGAGCCGCTTTTGGCCGCTTTGTCTTGGCAGTATTCGTCAGGCGTCATTCGGGCACTTGTTGTTGGGATATAAAAGGTTGCAAAAATACAAACAGTCAGAATTCAATGTTATCCATATCGATGGTTTTACATCCGAAAGCGGAGATTATACAGAACAAATGGGCATGACTCTATTGTCCTGTACAAGGCGATGTTATGACTTAATCTTCGGTTTTTCTTAATATTGGCTTCCTAAGTAATGAGCAAGCTGTAATAGCCATCCAGTCGAGGGTGGTTAGTCTGGGGCGGCTAAAGTAGTTAGTTTCTTGATTTTCAAGAAGTTTTAAGGTTTGCAGGCCGCCGTTGATCATCATGCGTAATTGTAACCCGAATCGGCCGGTCACGGCGTTGCCCAATGGGGACCCCTCCAGCATCATAGATTTGGCCCGGTGTAGCTGTTGCTTGATTAGTGAGCGCATCGCGGGGTCACTGCGTTGCTGCTGAAGGTGTGCTTCCGTTACTCCAAAATGCGCCATCTCATCCATGGGGAGGTATATGCGGTTATTTTCCTGGTAATCCTGATGAATGTCCTGGGCAAAATTAATCAATTGTAATGCGCTGCAAATGGCGTCGGACCAGGCGAGGTTTTGTGCCGATGTCTGATTGATGAGATGCAATAACAGGCGGCCTATCGGGTTTGCAGAATAATGGCAATAATTAATGATTTCTTCGACGTTATTGTAGCGTGTTTTTGTGACGTCTTGTTTAAAGGCAATTAATAAATCCAGAAACAGTTGTATCGGTAATTGATGTTTGGCGATGACATCCTGAAGCGCTATAAACAGATCGTCTTTTCCCGGGTTCTGTTCGATGGCATTGAGCCGGGATTCGTAATATGTGAGTTTTGCCAAACGCTCATCGGCCGGGTATTCGCCTTCGTCGGCAACGTCATCCGCGGTGCGGGCAAAGGCATAGATTACGGCAACCGGTAAGCGGAGATTTTTCGGCAATAAATATGACGCTACGGGGAAATTTTCATAATGACTGCGTGCAATATGCAGGCAGTAGTCGTATGCTTTGTGTAATTGCTCTTGTGTTGGCGCGGTCATGGCATTTTTGTTGTGCAAGCTGACAATAAGTGGTTGAAGGCGATGTTTGAGTTAATAGTGGTTACTGGAAGATGTTGATATCATTTGTTATTTGCATTAAAAAGCATGGGCATTAAAAAATATAAGTATTAAAACACAAGAGTACTAGAACATATGGGCATAAAAAAATACTTTATCGGTGCGATTATTGGCGGGCTTATTGGTTTATGGTCTGGCGTTAATATCGGGAAAAACAAACCGGTCTGGGATAACCCTTTTGCTGAAGAAGAGCAAAGTATGGCCGGCAAAGCAAAAAACAAAGCGCAGGAGCTGGTAAAAGACGCCAAAAAAGCGCTACGCGAAAAATTAGATGAATAACCATTCCCCAGTGATCGATCGCTCAGTGATAAATCGCTCGATGATAGACAGTTCAATGATGCACGTATCAGTGATACGCATCGTAATAGTAGGCCATTGATGTTAGTTGCCATTGGTGCTAGTTTTTTTTGTCAGTGGCAGGCGCTTCATCAGCGGGGGGCGTGATGCTTCGCGAAGTTGTTTCAATTTGACTAATCGATTCAATGGTTTTTTCGCTACTAATACCCATTTCGGTAAATTTCCTCGCACTCGGTAGTATCCGCGCGTCGAGAGAACCAACGGCTTTGTTGAAGTGTTGCACCGAATTTGTCAGGCTTTTGCCTACCTTACCGAGGTGTTCAGTGAATGTTTGCAGCCTGTTGTAGAGTTCGCTGCCGATGTGACGTATTTTTTCGGCATTTTCCGCCAGCGATTCCTGGCGCCAACCGTAACCAACGGCGCGTAACAGGGCAACCATACTGGTGGGGGTGGCGAGGATTACTTTTTGTTGCATTGCGTGTTCCAGCAAGTGAGGGTCTTCATCCAGGGCGGCACCGAGAAATTGTTCTCCCGGTATGAATAACACAACAAAATCCGGCGAATTTTTAAACTGATTCCAGTACGCTTTACCTGAAAGCTCACGCACCCGCTCACGTACATTTTTGGTATGACGCTGTAAGTGATGGCTGCGTAAGGTGTCGTCTGTGGCTTCTATGGCACTTAAGTAAGCATCCAGCGGGGTTTTAACATCCACAACAATTTCCCGGCCCCCTGGCATTCGAACAATCATATCGGGCCTAATGGCGCCCACTTCCGTGTTGGTGTGTTGTTGTTCATAGAAGTCACAATGTTCCACCATGCCCGCTAATTCGGCCAGTCGCTTTAAGGTAAGCTCGCCCCACTGGCCACGGACTTCGGGGCGGCGCAATGCGTTGACCAGGTTGCGTGTTTCGCCCTGTAGGGCCTGGTGTGCTTCAAGCATGGAGCTTAAATGCTGGGTTAGCGCCCCATGTGCTTCTTTGCGTTCGTGTTCCATTTGGCGAATTTGTTTTTCGGTTTTGTCGAGTGTGTCTCTTATGGGTTTAACCAGGTTTTCAAACGATTTTTCTTTTTGTGTCAGTTCGTTCTGCGCTTGCAGTTGAAATTGTTTTAAGTTCTCCTGCGCGAGCTTTAAAAATTCTTCGCTGTTGGTTTTTAAGGCCTGATTGGATAGGGCGCCAAAGGTGTCGGATAATTTCTCGCGGGCCTTATCCAGGGTGGCGATTTTCTCGGTAGCAGCGCTGCGTTCAGATTCCAGAGTGGCTTGCAATGCCGCGTTTTTTTCACGCAATTGGCTTAGTTTGGTCTGTTGACTTAGATAAGCCAATAGGGCGCCAATACCAAGCGAGATAATTGAAGTGAGCGTTAGGAAAATAATGTGGGTATTGCTTAACATGCGGGGTAAATTATTGTTTTATCCAGGTTGTTAATGTTTTATTGAGGTATCGCTTAACCTATTAACGCCAATTATATTAACACCAATTATATTAACACCAATTATATTAACACCAATTAATAATGCATCATCCTGCCTATATTGATATTAACCATAATTGATATTAACCATAATAGGTCGTATAAGCTGAGTACTGCAGGCAGGCCTGCTACCTGAGGTTTGCCAATTATACCCTAACCATTGCCGAGTTGGTTTTTATTGGTGTTTATTTTAATGATTTTTAGTTTATAGGATAGGTTGGTCAGCTAAGAATGGGTTTAGTGAAATGCATTAGATAGTTCACGCCAAGGTCTTTCCCCAGTGCATAGTGCTTGGTGAGCGGGTTATACGTCATGCCTTTAATATCGTTAACGGTCAGTCCGGCGTGACGAGCCCAGCCTTCCAGTTCCGATGGCCGGATAAAACCACGGTATTCGTGGGTACCTTTAGGTAATAAACGCAGCAGGTATTCTGCGCCAACAATGGCGAACAGGAATGACTTTGGGTTGCGGTTAATTGTGGAAAAAAATACATTGCCCCCGGGTTTTACCAACTGGGCGCAGGCGTGAATGGTGGACGCAGGGTCGGGGACATGCTCCAGCATTTCCATACATGTTACCACATCAAATTGCCCTGCCTGCTGTTCTGAAAGTGATTCGGCGCTGATTTGCGTGTACGTCACATCAACACCGGACTCCATGCCGTGCAGCCTGGCAACCGTCAGCGGTGTTTCTCCCAGGTCAATACCTGTTACTGTGGCGCCGCGTTGCGCCATGCTTTCCGCTAATATGCCGCCGCCGCAGCCCACGTCGACAACTTTTTTTGTCGCAATGCTTGCAAGGTTATCGATATAATCAAGACGTAGCGGGTTAATTTCGTGTAATGGTTTGAACTCACTGTGAGGGTCCCACCAACGAGATGCTAATGCTTCAAACTTGGCAATTTCCTTTGGGTCTACGTTCAGATTGTTGTTCTGAGCGGTGTTATGGATGGCGTCACTCATGGCTGTGTTTTGTGTCGGGCGTTGGGTTGGATATGGGCAGCTGACTTTTGCTGATTGCGTTGTTGACTACTCGGCAGAAAAAAACCGTTAATTGAAGTATGGTTAATTGGCTACTAGCGAGTGTTTTATTATTAAAGGCGCTAGTCATATTGTTTAATTTTTTCTTGCCATTCGACTGTTTTGGCAATGACGCTACCGTGATCAATTGTGGTAAGTACTTTATCTTTCAGTAGTTGTTTGCCGGCTACCCAGACATTGTTTACCTGGTTGCGTGTGGTGGAATAAACCAGTTGTGAAATAATATGGTAAATGGGCTGTGTTTCAATATTGTTGATGTCAATGGCAACAATGTCAGCTGATTTCCCCGCCTCAAGTGAACCAATGGTGTCTTCCATGCCGAGGGCTTTGGCGCCATTGATCGTGGCCATGCGCAAGGCGTCGTGCGCTGGCAGGGCGCTGGCATCTTGCGCCACGGCTTTCGCAAGCAAGGCTGCGGTGCGCATTTCGCCCAGCATATCGAGGTCGTTGTTGCTTGCTGCGCCATCGGTTCCTAGCGCGACGTTAACACCAGCTGACCATAAGCGCTGAACGGGGCAAAAGCCACTGGCTAGTTTTAAATTGGATTCAGGGCAGTGGACGACACTGGCATTGTTTTCTGCCATTAACTGAATTTCTTCGTTATTGAGTTGTGTCATGTGTACGGCTAATAACCGGGGTGTCACAATGCCTTTTTCGTTTAAGCGTTGCAAGGGTCTTTGTGTGGTTTGTTCGATGGCTTGCTCCACCTCAAATGCGGTTTCGTGTATATGCATGTGTATGGGGATATCCAGCTCTTCTGCCAGGGTGGCAGCATGCTGTAGTGGATCGTCTGAAACAGTATAAGGCGCGTGGGGAGCAAAGGCGGTTGTTACACGTGTGTTGCCTCGGTAGTGATCGTGTACTTCCAGTCCCTTACGAATATACTCATCGGCATCATTGGCCCAGACGGTGGGGAAATCGATAAGGATCAGCCCAACTGTGGCGCGCATGCCCACACTGTCGACCACGCGAGCAGTTACATCGGGGAAGAAGTACATGTCATTGAAGCAGGTCGTGCCACCACGTATCATCTCTGCCGCAGCGTGGAGGCTGCCATCGTGAACGAATTCATCGCTGACCCATTTCCCTTCTGCCGGCCAAATATGATTTTCCAGCCATTCCATTAGGTGCAGGTCGTCGGCCAGACCACGGAACAATGTCATGGCGGCATGGGTGTGAGCGTTAATCAGGCCAGGGATCAGTGCTTGTCCAGACAGTTGATGATGGGTTTCGGCATTATATTTTGCACGGGCTTCGCTTGCCGGGAGAATCTCCACGATGCGGCCCTTGTTGATGGCAATGGCATGGTTTTGCAGGGTGGAATTGTCCGCGTCGACGGTGATAATCCAGTCGGCGAATAACAAAGTATCGATATTATTAGTGGTATCTGCGGGTGGTATAGTAGGCATGGGGGAACCTTACCGGTAACTCTGCCTAAAATGCAAGCCAAATCTCGATATTTGGGGCTGTGGAGCGTTGGTTGACGCATAAAACTTTGCTTGTATCCTTGTCTTTACTTTAAACTCCTCTTACCTTGCGCAAGCTAAATTCTAAACGCCACAGGTATATACCCGTAGCGATTAAGATTTAGGTGTCAATAGCACGTCCTCTTCATCCCATGGCGGTGTTGAAATACCGCGCAATAGTCCGGCTATTACTTGGTATTTCGCCTTGCCATGAAATGAATATGATGCACTCTTAACACCTAAATCTCAAACGCTACGGGTATATACTCATGCAGAACATACTATGGCCTAAACGTTACTACATAACTTTATATTAACTGCATCGCTTGATTGCATAGATTGGCTCTATAGATCAACTGTATAGATTAATTGTGGAAATTAATTACAAAACAAGGTAACCCAAAAAAATGCGCCCTCAATACAGCCAAAGCATTAATGCCATCCAATGGCAGAATAACGAATTGATATTGTTGGATCAGCGTCGCTTGCCATTGGAGGAAGTTTATCTGACCTGCCGGAATGTGGGAGACGTAGCAAGGGCTATTCAAGACATGGTTGTGCGTGGTGCCCCCGCGATTGGTATTACGGCTGCCTACGGTATTGTTTTAGCGGCGGAACAACGGTATGGGCAGTCTGCCAGTGAATGGTTAAATAATATTGATCAAGATTTAACCGCTCTTGGGCAGGCTCGTCCCACGGCCGTTAATTTATGTTGGGCCATTGAGCGTATGCGTAAAGTGATGAGGCGTATTGATGGTAGCCCAACGGCGCGATTGCTTGAGGAAGCGCAATCGATTCACCGCGAGGATATTGAGGCCAATCGACGTATGGGAGACTTGGGCGCTCAATTGATCGAAGCGCCTTGCAATGTGCTCACCCACTGTAATGCCGGCGCGTTGGCAACCGGAGGGTATGGCACGGCACTGGGGGTTATTCGTTCGGCATTTGCCATGAAGAAGATTCAACAGGTTTACGCTGATGAAACGCGACCGTGGTTACAAGGTGCACGGTTAACAGCCTGGGAGTTACAGCGCGACGATATTCCGACTACCTTATTGGTAGACGGTGCCGCCTCCCATTTGATGAAGCAAGGGCGTATTACCTGGGTTATTGTGGGGTCTGACCGCATTGCTGCGAATGGTGATGTGGCCAATAAAATCGGGACCTTAGGGTTGGCTGTTAATGCCCGCTATCACGGCGTAAAGTTTATGGTGGTGGCGCCAACCTCGACGGTGGATCTGTCCATTGCTGATGGTGATGCCATTCCCATCGAAAATCGGGCGGCGATGGAGATTTTATCGCTTAACGGTCAATCTGTGGCTGCTTCTGGTACCGAGGCTTGGAATCCGGCTTTTGATGTTACCCCGGCTGCATTGATTGATGCGATTGTGACTGAAAAGGGGGTGGTTGAATCGCCTAACCAGAATAAGATGATGGCCATGATGCAAAATGAGGTTTGCTCAAGACAGGATTAACCTCAGAGGCCCATAAAGCACTTCTGATCGTTTTTATACTAGATGCAGTGGGGTAGAGTAGTATGTTATACTTCGTCGGATATGTCGGCGCGCGGTGCGGTACTTTGATGCTGTTAGATCGCAACGTTGGTATTGTTCGTCGACAGCTTACTATTTGACCGCTCACTATTTAACTGCTCACTAGGGGGCAACATGTTTCGGGCCAAATTAGCTTTAACCGCTTTTTGCGAGGATTCGAAGGCATGTTGGGCAGAAGGGGGAAATGTTCTATCTATCTATTGCTAAATTGCAGCGCTAGTCACTCAATTAAGATCAATTTAGAGGCTGCTAAACAACAAAAAATAAGTCCGTAGCAATATTCCTGCTAAGCATCATTTAAGTATTACTAATGATAGCGGTAATAATAATCGAATGTATATTGCGCGCATTTTCTGAAACTTTCATCGTAAAAAATTAGAAGCCCACTATGGTAGATTTTGCAAAAGAAGTGCTCCCCATCGATATCGAAGAGGAGATGAAACAGTCATATCTCGCCTATGCAATGAGTGTTATTGTTGGCCGGGCCTTGCCGGATGTGCGGGATGGTTTGAAGCCAGTCCATCGCCGTGTTTTGTTTGCCATGAGCGTATTGGGTAATGACTGGAATAAGCCGTATAAGAAGTCAGCCCGTATTGTTGGTGATGTGATTGGTAAGTATCATCCGCATGGCGACACCGCTGTGTATGACACGATTGTGCGTATGGCACAGCCGTTTTCATTACGGTATATGTTGGTGGATGGTCAGGGCAACTTTGGGTCGGTTGATGGGGATGCGGCTGCCGCGATGCGGTATACCGAAGTGCGTATGTCACGCATTGCCCATGAACTGCTGGCTGACATCGATAAAGAAACCGTTAATTTTGTTCCTAATTATGATGAATCCGAACGCGAACCTGCGGTATTCCCTTCTCGTATTCCGTCGCTGTTAATCAACGGCTCGTCGGGAATTGCGGTGGGTATGGCCACTAATATCCCACCTCACAATTTAACCGAAGTTATTGATGCCTGTATTGCTCTGGTTGATAATAGTGATATCGATATCGCCGGCTTGATGGAGCACATACCGGGACCGGATTTTCCCACCTCAGGGATTATTAACGGCACGCAAGGTATTCATTTGGCGTACCGCACCGGGCGTGGTCGTGTTTATGTACGTGCTCGAACGAACATTGAGGAAGAGGCTAACGGTAAGCAGCGTATTATCGTGTCTGAATTGCCTTATCAGGTTAATAAAGCACGCTTGATTGAAAAAATTGCAGAACTGGTCAAGGATAAAAAAATCGAAGGTATTACGGAATTGCGTGATGAGTCGGATAAAGACGGCATGCGCATCGTAATCGAATTACGTCGTGGTGATGTGGCGGAAGTGTTACTGAATAATTTATATTCATTAACCCAAATGCAATCCGTGTTTGGTATCAACATGGTTGCATTGGTGGATGGTCAGCCGCGGCTGCTTAATTTGAAGCAAATTATATCCGCATTTATTGATCATCGCCGTGAAGTCGTGACCCGGAGAACCTTGTTTGAGCTGCGAAAGGCACGGGAAAGGGCCCATACTTTGGAAGGGTTGGCGGTAGCGCTTGCTAATATTGATCCGATCATAGCTTTAATAAAAGCGGCGGCGAACCCTGCGGAAGCTAAGAAAGGCCTGCTGGAGACTATTTGGGCGCCCGGCGTAGTGATTAATATGTTGGAACGCGCCGGGGCTGAATCGTCGAGACCCCACGGTTTGGGGAGGGAATTCGGTTTAGGTGAGAAGGGGTACCAGCTTTCAGAGGCGCAAGCGCAGGCGATTCTTGATTTGCGCCTGCATCGTTTGACTGGGTTGGAACAGGAAAAAATTATTGTCGAGTATAAGGAGCTGCTGGAAATTATTCGTGATTTGCAGGAGATTCTATCTGACCAGGTTCGATTGATGCAGGTCATCCGCGACGAATTTTTGGATATAAAAGAGCGCTACGGGGATGAACGTCGTACTGAAATCAATGAAAGTCAGGAAGATCTCAATATTGAGGATTTAATCAGTGAGGAGGACGTTGTTGTGACGCTCTCTCATGAAGGTTATGCCAAATCGCAACCATTGTCTGATTATCGTGCACAGCGCCGAGGTGGCCGTGGAAAAACCGCCACGACCATGAAGGAAGAAGATTTTGTCGATAAGCTTTTTATTGCCAATACGCATGACACGATTTTATGTTTCTCAAGTTTTGGCAAAGTTTACTGGAAAAAAGTGTATGAATTGCCACAGGCTGGCCGTACCGCCCGAGGTAAGCCTATTGTTAATTTGTTACCCCTTGATGCTGATGAGCGTATTAATGCCATATTACCTATTCGTGAGTATGAGGAAGATAAATTTATTTTCTTCGCCACCACGAACGGTACGGTAAAAAAGACACCGTTAAAGGAATTTTCCCGTCCGCGTTCTAATGGGATAATCGCAATTGACCTGCGCGAAGGTGACCGATTGGTAGGCGTGGACATTACCGATGGCCAACGGGATGTCATGCTGTTTAGCAGCGCCGGTAAAGTGATTCGTTTTAAAGAAGACAATGTGCGAGCGATGGGCCGCAATGCCAGTGGTGTACGTGGTATTAAGCTGCAAGATAATCAAACCGTAATCTCGTTAATTATTGCCGAAGAAGGTGCGGTGCTGACGGCTACAGAAAATGGCTATGGCAAGCGTACTGATCTGGATAACTATCCGTCTCATGGTCGTGGTGGCCAGGGGGTTGTTTCTATTCAGGTCAACGAGCGAAATGGTGATGTGGTTGGCGCCGTGTCAGTAAATGATGATGATGAAATCATGATCATCACTGACGGCGGTACCCTAGTACGTACTCGTGTCTCCGAAATTTCAGTGTTGGGTCGTAATACGCAAGGTGTGCGTTTAATTGGGCTGGGGAATGGCGAAAAACTGGCTGGTATTGAGCGCATTGTAGAAGATCAGGACGCAGAAACGACTGGCGAGACTGACGCTGAGGTTGAGGCTGGCACAGCTGGTGAGGCTGATGCAGCAGCGCCAGACGTTGATAGCAGTGATAGTTGATAACAATAGTTGATAACGGATAAGAGCTTGGTGTGCTGCGATAGCATTCAGGTGCAGTATTAATGAGAGGTGTTAAATGACGCGTGTGTATAATTTTAGTCCTGGCCCAGCAATGATGCCTGAGGAGGTGTTAAGCCAAGCCAGTCAGGAGTTGTTGGATTGGAATGGTTCAGGCATGTCGGTGATGGAAATGAGTCATCGTGGTAAAGCCTTTGTTTCCATTGCCGAACAGGCAGAAGCCGATTTACGTGACATTATGGCAATTCCTGACAACTATAAGGTGTTATTTTTGCAGGGTGGTGCGTCATCGCAATTTGCCATGGTGCCGTTAAATTTGTTACGGGGTAAAGCCGGTGCTGATTATATTAATACTGGGGCCTGGTCTAAAAAAGCGATCGCCGAAGCCAAGCGTCATTGCAAGGTGAATGTTGCGGCTACCAGTGAGGAGAGTAAGTTTACCCGAGCGCCGGCCCAGCAGGAATTAGCGCTTGATGCCAATGCTGCCTATGTGCATTACACCCCTAATGAAACCATTGGTGGTGTGGAGTTCGCTTATGTTCCGCAAACCGGGGAGATCCCGTTAGTAGTAGATTTGTCATCGACGATTTTATCCCGGCCCATTGATGTTAGTCAGTTTGGTGTTATTTATGCGGGTGCACAAAAAAATATAGGTCCGGCGGGGTTAACCGTGGTGATTATTCGTGACGACTTAATAGGCCATGCCGGTGAAAATATTCCAGCAATGCTGGACTATAAGTATCACGTGGAAAATGACTCAATGTATAATACACCGCCCACTTACGCCTGGTATATGGCGGGATTGGTGTTTCAATGGATTAAACGCCATGGTGGGCTTAACGCTATGGCGCAAATAAATCAGCGTAAAGCGGATAAGCTTTATGCCGCCATTGATAATTCAAGTTTTTATAGTAATCCGGTGGAGCCTGAATCTCGCTCCTGGATGAATGTGCCTTTTACCCTGGCAAACCCCGAGTTGGACGCTGCATTTCTGGCGCAAGCGCAAGAAAACGGATTAATGACCTTAAAAGGACATCGCTCCGTTGGGGGGATGCGGGCCAGTATTTATAATGCCATGCCCGAGGCTGGTGTCGATGCGCTCGTTGCCTTTATGTCACACTTTGAAAAGCAACACTTTGAAAAGTAAAGCACGTAAGCGTTTGCCTAGCTGAAGTTGGTCGTGTGGAACAAGGAATAAACTCTATGTATAAAATCTTAACGTTGAATAATATTTCCGTCAAAGGATTAGAGCGCCTGCCACGCGATAACTATGAAGTGGCGTCAGAAATTCAACACCCGGATGCTATTTTATTAAGGTCTTATAAAATGCATGAAATGGTCATTCCGCCTAGCCTTAAGGCGGTTGGTCGGGCGGGTGCCGGTGTTAATAATATTCCGGTGGAAAAGCTAAGTGGAATGGGTATTCCCGTATTTAATGCGCCCGGTGCAAATGCTAATGCGGTGAAAGAATTAGTCATTGCTGGTCTACTATTGGCGTCACGAAATATCTGTCAGGCCTGGGATTTTGCCAGGCAGCTGGAGGGGAGTGACGAGGTAATCAACAAATCTGTAGAAAGTGGTAAAAAGCAGTTTGGTGGTTTTGAGTTGCCCAACCGGGTGCTGGGTGTAGTGGGGCTGGGTGCCATTGGGCGTTCTGTTGCAAATGCCGCCGCTATGCTGGGTATGAAGGTCATTGGGTTTGACCCTGGTATTACGGTTGAGGGTGCCTGGAAGCTTTCATCAAAAGTAGAGCGCGCTAAAGGTATTGACGATCTGTTGTCCAAAGTGGATTACATCACCTTTCATGTGCCGTTGGTTGATACAACCCGCAACATGATTAATGCCGAGCGCTTAAGGTTAATGAAAAAGAAGGTCGTCATTTTAAACTTTGCGCGTGCCGGTATCATTGATGACCAGGCTGTGTCAGAGGCCATACATGCGGGGCAAGTACATGCGTATGTTTGCGATTTTCCAAGCAATTTATTAAAAAATCATCCGCGGGTTATTACCTTGCCGCACTTAGGCGCTTCTACTGCTGAAGCTGAAGATAATTGTGCAGTGATGGTGGCTGATCAGGTGCGCGAGTACCTGGAAAACGGCAACATTGTTAATTCCGTTAATTTCCCCACAGTGGAAATGGAGCGCACTGAAGGCTGTCGTATTGGTATTGTGAATTCCAATGTGCCTAACATGGTTGGACAGATTTCCACGGCGATGGCGAATGCGGGGTTAAATATTATCGATATGTTAAATAAATCCAAGAGTGATTTGGCCTATACCCTGATTGACGTTAATCAACCAGTACCGGAGTCCGTAGTGGAACAAATAGCCGATATCAACGGTGTGCTGGCGGTGCGTTCTTGCGGGGTTATGCCTAAGTAACATAACGGATATTTGAAATATGACGGATAAAAAGCAATTACAAGTATTACGCAACCGCATCGATGCGGTGGATGAGAAAATTCAAGCGCTGATTAACGAGAGAGGCGGAATCGCGCAGGAAGTTGCCCATATAAAACAGGCCGCGGGCGATAACAGCATGTATTACCGGCCGGAAAGAGAGGCCCAGGTGTTGCGCGATGTTATTGCGCGTAACCAAGGGCCGATTGCCGGGGAGGAAATGGGGCGTTTATTTCGCGAGATAATGTCGGTTTGTCTTGCTTTGGAAAAGCCGATGACCATTGCATACCTCGGGCCGCAAGGAACCTTTACCCAGGCCGCAGCGTGGAAGCATTTCGGCAATTCGGTCAATACGCTTGCGCTCGGTGCCATTGATGACGTATTTCGTGAAGTAGAGTCTGGTGCGGCGCATTATGGGGTGGTTCCGGTTGAGAATTCCACTGAGGGAGTTGTTAATTATACCTTGGATCGCTTTATGCGTTCTTCGCTGAAAATATGCGGTGAGGTGGAGCTGCGGGTTCATCATAATTTAATGGGCAAAATGTCTGATGTGAAGGCGATAAAAAAGGTTTATTCACATCAGCAATCGTTAGCGCAGTGCCGGGAATGGTTAAATGTTAATTTATCCGGAGTCGAGCTTGTTGCCGTGAGTAGTAACGCCAAAGCGGCGCGTATTGCTAATGAAGAGGACGGGGCTGCGGCTATTGCCGGGGATATCGCGGCAGAGATTTATCAGTTGGATATACTGTGCCGCAATATTGAGGATTGGCCTGATAACACTACTCGTTTTTTGATTATTGGTGAGCAGCAAACACCACCCTCCGGTGTTGATAAGACATCATTGTTGGTATCCACCATGAATAAACCGGGGGCCTTGCATCGTTTGTTAAATCCGTTTGCCAGCAATAATATTTCCATGACGCGCATTGAGTCGCGTCCATCCCGAATGACGATGTGGGATTATGTGTTTTTTATTGATGTTGAAGGTCATCGTAAGGATGAGCAGATTGCCTTGGCATTGACGGCGTTGGAGCAGGAAGCGGCTATGTTGAAGGTATTAGGATCTTACCCTAAAGCTGTAATGTAGTTGTTTGGCACATTTAATTTACGTAGCGTGTACCATGCGTGGCACGATGCGTGGTACTAGGAAAAATACGGAATAGTTGTGACTGATTATCTCGAATTGGCAGCACCCGGCCTTAGCGGGTTGCATCCTTATCAACCGGGCAAGCCCATTGAGGCATTGCAGCGGGAATACGGAGTTTCTCGTGTAGTTAAGCTGGCCTCTAATGAAAACCCTTTGGGTCCCAGTCCTCGGGTGGTTGCGGCAGTGCGTGATGCAACGATGGAGTTGGCGCGATATCCGGATGGTAATGGGTTTGCACTAAAGACAGCGCTGTCCCGGCATCTTGGGGTGGGCATGGACCAGCTTACCATTGGCAATGGCTCCAATGACTTGCTGGAACTCATTAGTCGGGCATTTGTAACGCCCGCTAATGAAGTGATTTTTTCGGCGCATTCCTTTGCGGTTTATCCCTTAGTGACCCAGGCGTTAAACGCCCGTGCGGTGGTAACGCCCGCGAAAGATTGGGGGAATGATCTGGATGCCATGCGCCAAGCCGTTTCGCCGGATACCCGGCTGATTTTTATTGCAAACCCCAATAACCCCACGGGTACTTGGCTGGATGGCGGGAGTCTGGAGCGGTTTTTAGCCGATGTGCCCGAGCATGTGATTGTTGTCGTGGATGAGGCCTATTTTGAGTATGCAAATGATGCCTGCCTGGACATTGAGGGCTATCCAAATGCATTACAATGGTTAGCGCGTTATCCTAATTTAATTGTAACGAGGACTTTTTCCAAGGCCTACGGCCTGGCGGGATTGCGGGTTGGATACTCCGTATCGCACCCACAAATAGCTGATTTGCTCAATCGGGTCAGGCAGCCTTTTAATGTCAACTACCTGGCGTTGGTGGGTGCATGCGCGGCGTTGCAGGACCAGGACTATTTAAAGCAGGTGATTGCACTTAATTGTGCCGAGATGGGCGCGCTTTGTAAGGCATTCGATACGCTAGAATTGACTTATATTCCGTCTGCAGGCAATTTTATTGCTGTGCGTGTGGGTGAGAATGCAGCTGATCTTTATGAGGCGCTGTTACGTGAAGGTGTTATTGTACGCCCAGTAGCTAACTACGGAATGCCTGAGTATTTGCGGGTGACAATTGGCACTAAAGAGGAAAACGAAATTTTTGTGAGCAGCCTTAAGAAGGTCATGAATAGAGGTTAACTCGGTTATTCCCTACGCGTATATTGTTCTCGTACCGCTTTCCACCTGGCTATTATCGTTTTTTTTAGTGCGTAAAGCATAGCGTCAGGGGCTTGTTATTTTAATGAGGTATTAGGTTAGGGATGCGGGCTGAGGTTAGGGGTACAGAAAACTTGTTGGGTCGCTGGTTTATTTTTATGGATAAAAAAATTGATTGATCAACTGACTGTGATTGGCGTTGGTTTAATAGGTGGATCGTTGGCGCGTTCGTTGCGGGAGGCGAATGCGGTGGGCACTATTGTGGGCTGTGGTCTCGATAAAAACCAGCTGCAAAAGGCCATTGATCTTGATGTGATTGATAAATACGAAACGGACGTGGCAAAAGCCGTGGCTGGTTCCAATTTGGTGGTTGTGGCAGTGCCCGTGGGAGTGATGGAGTCGGTGTTTCGCCAGCTTAAAACCCATTTAGCAGAAGGCGCTGTGATTACTGATGTAGGCAGCACAAAAGGTAGTGTGGTCGAAGCGATGCGCAGAGCTTATGGTGAAGTGCCCGCGCAGTTTGTGCCAGGACACCCTATTGCCGGTACAGAAAAAAGCGGCGTGGATGCCGGTTTTGCTGGGTTGTTTCATGGTCGACGTGTGTTGTTAACGCCATTGCCTCAGACGGATTCTCAGGCTATTGAGCTGGTGCGCTACATGTGGCAAAAAACCGGAGCAGTGGTTAGTGAGATGGGCCTTAAGCATCATGATGATGTATTGGCTGCGACCAGTCATTTGCCGCATTTATTGGCATTTTCGTTAGTGGATACCCTGGCGGCAATGGATGAAAAGGCAGAAATTTTTCAATATGCCGCCGGTGGTTTTCGGGATTTTACCCGTATAGCATCCAGTCATCCCCAGATGTGGCATGACATCTGTGTTAATAATCGCGAGGCAATTTTGCAAATTTTAAAGCGTTTCCAGGTTGATCTTGATAAATTGGGTAAGGCAATTGCCAATAACGATAGTGATTACATATTGGATGTTTTTACCAGTGCTAAAAAGTCACGCGACCAGTTCAGCAATAACTAAATAATCCGCGAACCAGAATTTATTAACCAAAGTTTGTTAACCAGAATTTATTAGCCTGAATTTATTAACCTGAATTTATTAACCTGAATTTATTAACCAAGGTTTATTAGCTTAAAGAGTGACGTCATGCCTCATACCGATTTACAACAAAACATCCAGTTCCGGGTCGAGCCTGGCGGCACATTGGCGGGCGAAATGCGGGTGCCCGGTGATAAGTCCATATCGCATCGCTCTATTATGTTTGGTGCGCTGGCAGAAGGGGTGACCGAAGTTACTGGTTTTCTCGAAGGAGAAGACAGTCTGGCCACATTGTCGGCATTTCGTGCCATGGGCGTAACTATTGAAGGGCCTGATAATGGCCGGGTTGTGATTCAAGGCGTTGGTCTACATGGTTTGCAAGCACCCCGCGATGTGTTGTATCTGGGTAATTCAGGTACGTCCATGCGTTTGTTGTCAGGCTTGTTGGCAGGCCAGCGATTTGACGTTAGTTTAACAGGAGATGCGTCATTGTCCGGTCGACCCATGCGCCGCGTAACGGATCCGCTGACACAGATGGGGGCGCTGATTGAAACAACCGATGCTGGCACTGCCCCATTGCTTATAAAAGGCGGGCAGGTATTGCAAAGTATTGATTATGCAATGCCGGTGGCCAGTGCCCAGGTTAAATCCTGCCTGCTGTTGGCGGGCTTGTATGCCCAGGGAACAACGTGCGTAACGGAACCGGCACCTACCCGGGATCATACTGAGCGAATGCTGACAAGCTTCGGTTACCCTATTGATTCCAGCGCAAATTCAGTGTGTTTGACGGGAGGGGGAGCGTTACAGGCAAAGGCTGTTGAGGTGCCGTCTGATATCTCTTCCGCTGCTTTTTTTCTTGTTGCGGCGAGTATTGCGCCGAATTCTGAATTATTGTTACCAAAAGTAGGCATTAATCCTACTCGTGATGGCGTTATTACCATATTGCGCCAGATGGGGGCGAATATTTCCGTGGAAAACGAACGCCTGTTAGGTGGTGAGCCGGTGGCTGATTTGCGGGTAAAGTCATCCGCGTTGCACGGCATTAAAATTCCGGTAGACCAAGTGCCCCTAGCGATTGATGAATTTCCGGTAATTTTTGTCGCTGCAGCCTGCGCAACGGGTCAGACCGAGTTAACCAACGCTGAGGAACTGCGTGTTAAGGAGAGTGACCGGATCCAAGTGATGGCCGATGGCTTGCAAACCTTAGGTATTGAGGCCAAACCAACGCCGGATGGAATGGTCATTCGTGGCGGCCAACTCTCGGGTGGGCAGGTGCAAAGTCATGGTGACCATCGAATAGCGATGGCTTTTGCGGTTGCTGGGTTACGGGCCTCCCATCAAATTATTATCGATGATTGCGCCAACGTAAACACTTCTTTTCCTGGGTTTGTTGAATTGTCACGAAAGATCGGTTTGAAGGTTGCCGCACACACCTGAAACAGTATTGCCACAGTCGCTGCTGACATGCATACCCGTCGCGTTTAAGGTTTCGGTGTTACGGGTATATCGTTATAAAAATCATAATGTTGAATTATTTATGTTGAATTATTATTGAAATGAGTGAACCGACCCCTGTAATTGCTATTGATGGCCCCAGCGCCTCGGGAAAAGGAACTGTCAGCGCACTTGTTGCTCAGACGTTGAACTGGCATTTGCTGGACAGTGGCGCTCTGTATCGTTTGGTTGCACTGGCGGCTCTAAAACGTGGAATATCGGTGGACAATGTTGCGCAACTGGCATTAATTACCCAAAATTTGGACGTAAAATTTGGGGTGGCGGCGCAGGAACCTGCATCTGATGGGGCCGCAGGGAATGTCGGGGGCGGGCGGGCTCGCCTGGAGACCACGATATTGCTTGAAGGCGAAGATGTTACTCAAACGATTCGAACGGAGCAATGTGGCGATTTGGCGTCTCAAGTGGCCGTGATTCCGGACGTGCGAAATGGTCTACTAAAACGTCAGCGGGACTTTCGAGTCTTGCCCGGGCTGGTGGCCGATGGTCGGGATATGGGGACGGTTGTGTTCCCTGATGCACTTTTGAAGGTGTTTTTGACGGCCAGCGTCGAAGAAAGGGCGAAAAGACGCCATAGGCAGTTGATGGAAAAGGGGATAAGTGTTAACCTTGCCGATCTTTTTGGCGAGATTTCTAATCGGGATAAGCGCGACAGCCAGCGGGCGGTCGCACCTCTGGTACCAGCACCGGATGCTGAAGAAATAAACACAACGGATATGCCGATACACCAAGTCGTTGAGCGGATAATATCACTTTATCATCAACGGTGTAGCGGTTAGAGGTATTTAGGGGTATGCAGTAACTGCTAGTACCATCGGCACTATTATTTGCTTGCCTTCGGTGATTTTCCTTCCAAAGAGAAACTTATATCTCTGTTTTCTAAGGTGATCTGTTTTCTAGCGTAATCTGTTTTTTACGATAAACTATTTTCTACGGCAAATAGTCAGCGTAGATAGTCAGTAACAGATACCGCCGAAAATTAGGATATATACAACGAGTTCGAGGCCTCGAAATTGCATAATTTCCCTGTCATTCGAATTAACTTTATTATTAACTACTAGCCTACGTTAGCGACAAGCTGGCGATTAGGCAAGTCGTTTTTGTTGTCGTTTGCTGTAATGTAAATGTCTGGTTAGCCAGTGTCGGTTGCTACGTTTTTGTAGCCAAATTCTGGTGGTCAGGTTTCAGTATAGATACACGATGAATTAACGGATGGTTTGTTAAGGCTGCTGTTGCAGGTTTTGTATTGCGGATTTTGCCTTACTGATTTTACCTTAATAACCATGCATTGATTTATCGTTGTGTAATGTTGATATACGAAAACATTTGCTATTACCGGTAAGCGTGTAGTAACAGAGGCGCCAAGGATTATTGAATTATGAGCGAGAGCTTTGCCGAATTATTTGAAGAGAGTTTATCCCAAACCCAAATGCGTCCCGGTTCGATTTTAACCGGTACCGTTGTCGATGTTAGTCCTGATGTGGTTCTGGTGAACTGTGGATTAAAGTCTGAAGGCGTGATTTCAGCGCAAGAATTTTACGATGACAATGGTGAGGTCACAGTACGCCCCGGTGATGAAGTCGAAGTCGCGTTGGAATATGTCGAAGATGGTAATGGGGAAACCCGGCTATCTCGCGAAAAAGCCGTGCGGGCTCGCTCCTGGATTGTTCTCGAAAAAGCCTATGAGGCTGGCGAAAATGTTATTGGGATTATTAATGGGAAAGTGAAAGGTGGATTTACCGTCGAATTAGACGATGTACGCGCCTTTTTACCGGGTTCTTTGGTCGATGTTCGACCGGTCCGTGATTTATCTTATCTTGAAGGCAAGCAGCTGGAATTTAAAGTGATTAAGCTTGATCAAAAGCGCAATAACGTGGTGGTTTCGCGACGTGCTGTTGTTGAGGCTGAATCGAGCGAAGAGCGTGAAGCGCTGATTGAAAATCTTCAGGAAGGTCAGGTTGTCAAAGGGATTGTTAAAAATCTCACCGATTATGGTGCCTTTATTGACTTGGGTGGAATTGACGGTTTGCTGCATATTACCGACATGTCCTGGAAGCGTATTAAGCACCCTAGCGAAATTGTTAACGTCGCCGACGAGATTGAAGTTAAGGTACTTAAGTTCGATCGCGATAAGACGCGCGTATCCCTTGGGTTGAAACAAATGGGCGAAGACCCATGGGAAGATATTACCCGCCGTTATCCAGTTGGTGCCCGCTTAAGTGGGAAAGTGACGAACCTAACGGATTATGGGTGTTTTGTTGAAATAGAAGAAGGTGTTGAAGGTTTGGTTCATGTGTCTGAAATGGATTGGACCAACAAAAATGTCAGTCCTGGTAAGATTGTTCAGCTTGGTGACGAAGTTGAAGTGATGGTGCTGGATATTGACGCCGAACGCCGCCGGATTTCACTGGGTATGAAGCAGGTTAAGCCTAATCCATGGGATGAATTTGCTGCTCAGCATAATAAAGGTGACAAAATCATTGGTACTATCAAATCTATTACAGACTTTGGTATTTTTATCGGTTTGGATGGCGGTATTGATGGTTTGGTGCATTTGTCCGATATTTCCTGGAATGCGACGGGCGAAGAAGCGGTTCGGGATTACAAGAAAAGTGATGAAATCGACACCGTTATTTTGGCCATTGATCCTGAGCGTGAGCGTATTTCGTTAGGCATCAAACAGCTGGAACAGGATCCTTTCAGTAACTATCTGGCGGAAAACCCTAAAGGCAGCTTGGTTAAGGGTGAAGTCGTCGAAGTTGACGCAAAGGGTGCTGTTGTGAAATTGATGGAGGGTATTGAAGGGTACCTGAGAGCATCAGAAATTGGCCGTGACCGTATTGAAGATGCCCGCACTGCTCTAAAGGAAGGGGATGAGGTTGAAGCCAAGTTTATTGGTGTCGATCGCAAGAACCGCACCATTAATCTTTCAATAAAAGCCAAGGATTCACAGGAAGAAGCCGAAGCGGTTGAAGATTACAGTCGTTCTAGTGAGTCACAAGGGGCGACAACATTGGGTGATTTGCTGAAAGAGCAAATGGATAACAAGGAAAACGTCTAATATTTGACCGATTTCCGGTAAATTGACAGCACTTGGCAGAAATGTCATTTAAAACGTAGGCTTAGCTGCTATTATATGATTTGCAGTATAAGCCTACGTGGTTGTTAAGGTTTTATTTAATATGACGCTATTATGGTGAGTGGGTTCGTAAGCGCTTGCTTGCGATGGAGAATCAGTCGGTCAGCAGAACGCAGGCCTTAAATTTAGTCCTGGGGAATCGCGAAATGACGAAATCAGAACTAATCGAGCGAATAGCAAAGAAACAACCTCATCTTCCTTACAAGGATGTTGAGTTGTCCGTTAAAACATTGATAGAGCAAATGGCTCAAAAGTTATCGACGGGCAATCGCATCGAAATTCGGGGATTTGGTAGTTTTTCATTGCATTTTCGCCCGCCAAGAGTAGGGCGTAATCCAAAAACGGGCGAAGCCGTTTCTTTGTCAGGCAAGTATGTGCCGCATTTTAAACCTGGCAAAGAGTTACGCGAGAAAGTGAATAATGTTGTAAAGTAAGAGGGGCGTAGCCTCTTCTTGCCTAAATACCAAATAAACTGATAGTAGGGCTTTTGGTGCATTGTTGTAACCTTATGTATATTGTTGTAGCTTTGGTGCATTTTTACAACGTGTTATAATGGAAGTCTCAACATCAGTTGATGTAATGCGGTAATCTCGGAGTCGGGCACCGAGCCATTAGGTGCTTGTTGCTCCAGGGGTTTAAAACGGTATCGGCGAAGGCGCCTATGCCGTTTTTTTATGCGTAATATAAAAGAATGTTGAATAATTAAATATTGAATAATTAATAACTTATGTAGTATTTTCATAATGACAATGAAATGGAGCGTTAAGGCGAAATATAAATGAAACGTATATTTTATTTAATAGTCATTCTTTTTATTGCAATAGTGACCATCTCGTTTACGTTATTGAATTCTCAGCCTGTTACCGTAAGCTATTATTTTGGTCGGCATGAGGTTGACCTTTTGGTCGTCATTGTAATTTGTTTTACACTAGGCGCAGTTTTTGGTGTTATTTCAGTGTTAGGCAAAGTGTTTAGCTTAAAACACGAAATTACAAAAAAAGAGAAAGAAATAAGAATAACTGAAAAAGAAGTGGAGAATTTACGTTCGTTACCACTCAAAGACGAGCATTGATACTCCAGAATATCCGCTGTACTGTGTTTTTAGTAATATATACAGTGTTTTCAGTAATATATACGGTATTTTTAGTAGTATATTAGCCAATTGCGTGTACGCTACTTATTTTGGTTTTTGCGTCACTTTCTTCTAAGTAAAGGGAAACAAGCCATCAGGGTATGGAGATAGCATTACTGTTTTTGCTTTTGCCAGTGGCCGCCGCATCAGGTTGGTGGATTGGGAAACGCACGCTTAATAATGCAGATTCTCAATCAGCTGCGGGATTGTCGTCAGACTATTTTTCCGGGTTAAATTATTTATTAAACGAGCAACCTGATAAGGCTATTGACGTCTTTATAAAAATGCTTGATGTCAATAGCGATACGGTTGAGACGTATTTGGCATTAGGTAATTTATTTCGCCGTCGAGGAGAAGGTGATCGGGCGATTCGGATCCACCAGAACCTGATTGCTCGCCCCACACTAACGAAAGAGCAGCGCACTCAAGCATTATATGAGTTAGGTAAGGATTACCTGCGTGCTGGAATTTTGAGCAGGGCGGAAAATCTGTTTCTAGAGCTAATTGATGACAAGGTTCATCGGGTCGCTGCCCTTAATAATTTGCTGGATATTTATCAACAGGAACGTGATTGGGATAAGTCCATTGCAATTGCCCGCAAAGTCGAAAGTTGTTCCAGCCAAAAGATGGGTGCTCAAATAGCGCAGTATTATTGTGAGCAGGCTGAAATTGCCATTAAAAATATTGAATATAAAGCCGCGATAAAGCTATTGAAAAAAGCCCTAGGCTACGACAAGCGCTGTGTTCGAGCCAGCTTGTTAATTGGAAACATAGAGAAGTCTAATGGTAACTATAAGTCGGCAATTCGTGCTTTTAAGCAGGTGGAGCATCAGGACTCGACCTATATTTCCGAGGCGTTGGAACCCATGGTTGTCTGTCATGAGGCACTTGGTAAAATTGATGAAATGGCGGTTTATCTCAACCAGGTGCTAAAGCAGCATGACGGTATCACGCCATTTGCCGCCTTGTCTGAGGTGACTCGTTTACAATACGATGAACAAGCTGCAGCGGATCAAGTTCTGCAGTCTTTGCAAAAGATGCCGTCTATTAGCGGCTTGAATCAATTAATAAAATTAAATCTCATTAACTCGCAAGGACCAATGCGTGAACAATTATCGGTGCTGAATGACATTATGGCTAAGTTAATTGATAATAACCCTATTTATAAATGTAACAATTGTGGCTTTCGTGGTAAAAGCCTGTACTGGCATTGTCCGACCTGCCGCCACTGGTGTAGTGTTAAACCGATGCAACTTAAAGAGTACGACAAGTACTCTTAATTAGCATTTACCGTTTTTAATTATTATTGGTACGTTAACCTTTATTTTAACTTAATTATTTTGCGCATAGTATGAAAACAATTGTAATCACTGGTGGTGCCGGGTTTATTGGGTCGGCTCTCGTGCGGCATTTATCGCAGTTTACCGAGTATAGGATTGTGAATATTGATGCGTTGACCTATGCAGGTAACTTGGAGTCTTTGAGTGAGATACAGCAGGGTGCCAACTATATCTTTGAACAGGTGGATATAGGCGATGCGGCCAGCATTGAACGGATATTTCACGAGTATAACCCCCAAGGTATCATGCACCTGGCCGCAGAAAGTCATGTCGATCGCTCCATTGATGGACCGGCTGAATTTATTCAGACCAATATCGTTGGTACGTATACTTTACTTGAGGCGGCACGCCATTATTGGGGGACGCTAGATGAGTCTTTAAAATCCTCTTTTCGTTTTCATCATATATCCACAGACGAGGTTTATGGTTCGTTAGGTGCCACCGGTTTATTTACTGAAACGAGCCCTTATCAGCCTAATTCGCCTTATTCTGCTAGCAAGGCGTCATCAGACCACTTGGTGAATGCGTGGCATCATACGTATGGTTTACCGGTGGTGTTAACTAACTGTTCCAATAATTACGGCCCGTATCAATTTCCAGAAAAACTGATCCCTTTGGTGGTCTTGAATGCCTTGGAGGGTAAGCCGCTTCCGATTTATGGGCGTGGTGATAACGTGCGCGATTGGTTGTACGTAGAAGACCATGTGAAGGCGTTGATCGCCGTTTATGAGCGAGGCCGACCTGGTGAAACCTATAATATTGGTGGTCATAATGAAAAGACAAATCTCGATGTGGTTAAGACGATTTGTTCGTTGTTAGATGAAATGTTACCAGAATCGTTGCATCGGCCTCACGAATCCTTGCTAACGTTTGTACAGGATCGGCCGGGACATGATCAACGTTATGCGATTGATGCCACCAAAATCGGCAATGAAATTTCTTGGCTGCCGGAAGAAACCTTTGAGACGGGGCTGCGTAAGACCGTGCGCTGGTATCTTGATAATCTGGACTGGTGTCGTCGTGTGCAGGATGGGAGTTATCAACGGCAACGGCTAGGGGTTGCTGAATAAGGTTGCTGAGTAACTTACCGGGTACTTGCACTGTTGGAATATATGGGTGAAGTACTGTGAAACAAATGCATGAAACAAATGCATGAAATAACCACCTGCAAAAGGGGAGGGGATTCAGTTGACACAATTAGTTCAGGGTAAACGTAAAGGTATTATTCTTGCCGGTGGTAGTGGTACGCGGCTGTATCCGGTAACGCAGGTTGTTTCCAAGCAATTGCTGCCTATTTATGATAAGCCTATGGTTTATTATCCACTGACCACGCTAATGCTGGCCGGTATACGGGATATATTATTGATTTCCACGCCGATGGATACCCCCCGCTTTGAGTCCTTACTGGGTGACGGTTCTCAGTGGGGGCTAAATATCAGTTATGCGGTTCAGCAAAACCCGGATGGTCTGGCGCAAGCCTTTATTATTGGTAAAACCTTTATCGGAGACAGTCCCTGCGCGCTGGTCTTGGGCGATAATATTTTTTATGGCCACGATTTAGCGGAAAAGATGCAGCGCGTCAATTTGCAGGAATCTGGCGCTTGTGTTTTTGTCTATCGGGTGAAAGACCCGCAGCGCTATGGGGTCGTCAAGTTAGACGACAATGGGGTTGCTGTTGCTATAGAAGAAAAGCCTGAAAAACCCACGTCGCGTCTGGCTGTGACAGGGTTGTACTTTTACGACAACCAGGTTGTTGACATTGCGCAGTCACTGAAACCCTCCAAAAGGGGTGAGTTGGAAATTACCGATGTTAACAACATCTATCTTAACGCGAAGCAGCTGGCCGTTGAAACCTTTGGGCGGGGTGTGGCGTGGCTGGATACGGGTACTCATGAATCCCTGCTTGAAGCGTCAGCATTTATCGAGACCATCGAAAAGCGCCAGGGTCTAAAGGTGGCATGTCCCGAAGAGGTGGCGTATCGCATGGGTTATATCCAGGGGGAACAATTGCGGCAACTGGCTCAGCCTTTGCTGAAAACTGATTATGGGAAATATTTGCTGGAATTACTGGAGTAACTTTTTACCGAAGGGAGTGTCTACTGTTTACGTCTCTGGACGTTGTAGGCGTGAAAGTGGCGGACAGCATACAACGCTTCGTGCGTGTTGCGTAATCTATGTTATGTAACCTATATTATAAAAACCATAACAAGACTTGAGAAGTGAGAGAATCAGATGGATGTTGTTGAAACGTCATTGCAAGGTGTGTTGCTTATCAAACCTAAGGTTTATGGCGATGAGCGCGGTTTTTTTCAGGAGACCTACAGTGCTGAACGATATCAGCAAGCGGGTATTAATGAGCGTTTTATTCAGGACAATCATTCTCGTTCGAGCAAGGGCGTATTGCGCGGCTTACATTATCAATTGAAATATCCGCAGGGAAAGTTGGTGAGCGTTGTGCGGGGCGAGGTGTTTGATGTGGCTGTGGATATACGGCTGGGGTCGCCTACTTTTGCTCAATGTTACGGCGTTATTTTGGATGATAAGCACCATCATCAACTGTATATTCCGCCGGGTTTTGCCCATGGTTTTGTGGTGTTGTCGGACCGGGTTGATTTTGTATATAAGTGTACCGAATATTATCACCCGGAGGATGAAATGGGGTTGTTGTGGAATGATGCCAATATTGGTGTTGAATGGCCATTTTCTGAGCCATTGCTGTCCGATAAGGACAAAAAAAACCCCTTACTCGATGAGCTGATACAGAATAATGCATTGCCTGAATTTGTAAGCCAGTGAACGGTTTTTTGAAAAACGAATCGTGTTTTAGTCCGCGTCGGTTTTTTCATAGCAGAGGCCAAAACGCGGATTACAAGGCGGCCCAACGCGCAAAAGGCTTGATGTGAAAATTTTATTGCTGGGTGCTAATGGGCAAGTTGGTTGGGCGCTTGCGAAGCAAGCCCAGCAACGAGGGTTGGAGGTAATACCACTACAGCGCCATCAGCTGGATATCACCGATCATGAGGCTGTACAGCAAGCAGTTCGTCGTACTTCCCCCGCGGTGGTGATTAATGCGGCGGCGTATACCGCGGTAGATCAGGCGGAGAAAGAGCAGGCGTTAGCCTATGCGGTTAATCGCGATGCGCTGCTCAGCATTGCCCAAGCGTGTGTGGCACAGCACGTCCCTTTGCTTCATATTTCAACAGATTATGTGTTTGATGGCTGTCAGCGCACGCCGTATCACGTCGATGATGCCGTGAATCCAATGAGTGTCTATGGATTAAGCAAATGGCAAGGAGAAGAGGCGATACGCCAACATCTGGAGCAGCACATAATATTGCGTACCAGTTGGGTATATGGATCCCATGGCAATAATTTCGTTAAAACCATCATAAAACTTGCTCAGGCGCGTGAGGAATTGAACGTGGTCGATGATCAGTGGGGGTGCCCTACGCCTGCCGCTAGCATTGCCAATGCCTTGCTTGCAATTTGTGACCAGCTATCGGGTTCTAATGCTAATACCTGGGGCACCTATCATTTTACGGGGGCACCACCAACTACCTGGTTTCGGTTTGCTGAAAAAATCATTCATCGCGCTGAAACGTGCATACCACTCAGATTAAAGCAATTAAGCCCAATCACCACCGAAGAGTTTCCGACACCGGCTGTTCGGCCTAGATATACTGTGCTTAATTGTGAAAAATTGGTAAAGACTTTTAATATCGAGCCCATACCGTGGGAGAGTAGTTTAACTACACTTATTGATGCTGATATACTGCGTTGAACCAGTTGCGATGATATTGGGAGTGATTGTCGATTGCGACGGATGGTTCGTTGCAACAAAGGACTAATGTGCATCGCGGCATTGGGTATTTCAATAGTGGCTAATATAGATCGTTTCTAACGCCATGTTTTTTGACGTGTGAGTTTTTTAAAGTAAATTCTGTTAAAGGTGACTTCTTCATAAAGGTGGCTTTTTCTAAAGGTGACTTTTTCTAAAGGTGAATAATGTCTCGACCGGACTCTAATATGTCAGACCCTAAGATATCAGACCCTAAAATAATTGTAGCGCTGGACTTTGATTCTACACGGGCTGCGCGCGAGCTAACGGCGCAATTAGATGCCTCACTGTGCCGTGTGAAGGTTGGGAAAGAGTTGTTTACCCGTGCGGGACCTTCTTTTGTAGAAGCGTTAATCAAACGCGATTTTGATGTATTTTTGGATTTGAAGTTTCATGACATCCCCAATACCGTCGCCAATGCTTGTAAGGCTGCCACTGATATGGGCGTGTGGATGGTTAATGTGCATGCATTGGGTGGGCGGAAAATGATGTGTTCTGCCGTTGAAGCAATACAGGCCGCGACGCACAAACCGTTGTTAATCGCCGTAACCGTGTTAACCAGTATGTCAAAAACTGATATACATGAGATTGGTTTGTCGGGCACACCTGCCGATAATGTCAATAAACTGGCAAATTTGGCCCAGGAAACGGGGTTGGATGGCGTGGTTTGCTCTCCAATGGAAGCGCAGGGTTTGCGCAACGCAATGGGGGTTGATTTTAAATTGGTGACTCCCGGCGTTCGACCAGCAGGAACGGCAACAAATGACCAAAAACGAATCATGTCACCGTTGGATGCGTTACGTGCCGGCTCCAGCTACTTAGTTATCGGACGACCCATTACTCAGGCGGATGATCCGCTGGCAGCATTGCGACTTATTAACACTGAAATTGTGAATTATTACGCTTGAATGAATTTCCCTGACTTATTACCCTGGCTTCTCACATCAAGTGTTGTATCGAAGTAGATGTGAAACATTGTGAATCTAAATTCGACAACAGGGAGAATGATCTTATGAAAATTATTTCCAGCTTAATTGTTTCGTTATTTCTTGTGGTTTGCTCGTTTAGTGTGCTTGCTGCGCCTATTGATATTAATACTGCCGATGCGGCAACGCTGCAAAAGGCGATTACGGGAATCGGTGTGCAAAAAGCGCAGGCAATAGTCGAGTATCGGTTAAAAAATGGTTCATTTAGTAGTGTGGATGAGTTAGTTAACGTGAAAGGTATTGGTCAAAAAACGGTGGAGAACAACCGCGATAACTTGATAGTAGCCTCACCGACAAAAGCATTGCCATAAATATGGTTGATTTTTAATCAAAAAAAGTGCTTTTTGATTAGGTTTATTAGTTAAGCCTGATGCCAGAAAAGTAAAATACAATAATAATGTGAGTAATAATTAGGCAAGTGATATACTTATAAAACCAGCAGGATTTTGGTTTAAAATAACCTGGGTCTTGCTGGTATTTTCTCTTTTTTGAAAAGCCAGTTGACTCAACGATATACCGCGATATTACATCGCATTTATTACCATGCAGTTACACTATAAAACAGTTACTACAATACAATGATGAAAAGCCTCTCCCCAGAACGGCAGGAAACCACACCTTATTATTATGAGGATGAAATCAGTTTGATTGATCTTTGGTTGGTGTTGGTGAAGCGAAAACGGATTATTATAGCGGTATTGGGTGCGTGTGTACTGGCTGGCTTGTTTGTGGCGTTATTGATGCCAAAAGAATACCGTTTTAATACATCGATTGAAATTGGCAGTCGTGTAATACAAAACAATGTCCAGCCCATTGAGTCACCTGAAACCGTGCTGGCTAAAATTCAGGAAAGTTATGTGCCATTGGTACAGCATAACTATTTAAAACAACAGGCGGAAGACGAGCGTGTTTATGAGGTTACTGCGCGTGTGCCAAAAGGGAGCCAGCTTATCGTCCTTGAAAGTCGTGGAGCTGAAGAATATGGGGATCGGTACAAGGAATTGCAGCAGCAAGTGGTTGATGAGGTGAAAAAAGATCATCAGCGTATCTTGGGCATTATTCGTAAAGAACTGGAAATCGTTCGTAATGAGGCGGTTCATAAGTTAGAAGAATTAAAAGATCATAATAATTTGTTATTGTCGCGAGAAAAACGCCTGGATGAGGTGACAGTGCTGATAAAACGCCAAATTGAGGGTGCAAAATTAGATTTACAGGATGCCGAGAAAAATCGACTGCGTTCCATAAAAGAAGCAATCAATGCTGAAAAAGCGATGACATTGTTGATGTTGGACAATGATGTCCACAAGCAGCGGGAGCGTATTGCTAAATTGGAAGAGCGGCTTATTGTCGAAGTGGCCGGTGGCCAGGACGAGTTAAACAAAAGTCTGTCCGACAATACTCGGGCGCAACAAAATCAGCAGGACAAAATATCCCGCATTGAAGTGCAATTGCTCAATTTGGTGGAGACTCGTTCCTTGGTACCACCCATGCAATCCAACAAACCGATAGGATTAGGTAAAAAAATAATATTATTATTGGCGGCTGTGGTTGGATTTATACTGGCTATTTTTGCCGCTTTTTTTATGGAGTTTTTAGAAAAAGTGAAGCAGCGTCAAGAGGATGACCAGCAGTCCGTCGCGCCCGCCAGCAAAACGCAACCTACCACATCTCATAAGGCCGCATGAACATACAACCTGTTATATTATCTGGCGGCTCGGGCACGCGTTTATGGCCCCTGTCAAGGGAGTTATATCCAAAGCAGTTATTACCGCTCGTCAGTAAAAATACCTTGTTACAAGAAACATTGCTACGCGTGTATGGTGGAAATTTAGGGGATGGGAATGTCAATAAGCCCAGCATCGTGTGTAATAACGAACACCGTTTTTTAGTTGCTGAGCAGTTGAGGCAGATTGATTTACACGATAGCCAGATTATTCTTGAGCCGGTGGGGCGTAATACCGCTCCTGCGTTGACGCTGGCAGCTTTATATTGTACAGATGATCCCGTGTTATTAGTTATGCCAGCAGACCATGTGATTGCAAACCAAGCGGCTTTGGCATCTGCCATCCAGACGGGGTATCAACTGGCAGAACAAAATGCGTTAGTTACCTTCGGCATTGTACCTCATCAGCCGGAGACCGGTTATGGTTATATTCGTCGGGGCGAAGCCCTGAAAAACAGCGCAATTGCCGGCTCGATTGATCCGTCTTATGCACTCGCCCAATTTGTAGAGAAACCAGATTTGCACACTGCAACTGAGTATGTAAGCTCAGGCAATTATTTATGGAATAGTGGTATGTTCATGATGAAGGCCTCCACCTGGCTTCGTGAGCTGAAAAAATACCGGCCGGATATTTTTCAGGCCTGTGAAGAGGCCTGTCAGGGCGGCAAAAAAGATTTGGATTTTTACCGCGTTGACGAGGCGGCTTTTAACCAATGCCCTAGCGATTCCATTGATTATGCCGTAATGGAAAAAAGTGCCAATGAATCAGTGGATTTGTCCACTAATGACAACACTGCGTTTGGCGTAGTCGTGCCACTGGATGCAGGTTGGTCTGATGTCGGTGCTTGGTCGGCATTATGGGACGTTGGCGCAAAGGATGACGACGGTAATGTTGTTAAAGGTGATGTAAAAACCTATCACGCTAAAAACAGTTTTGTGCATGCAGAACACCGATTTGTTGCTGGCGTGGGCATCGAGGACCTTATTGTCGTTGAAACGGCGGATGCCGTGTTAGTTGCCGACAAGCACCAGGCGCAAGATGTTAAACAAATTGTTGAATGGCTAAAAGAGCAGCGGCGGGATGAGCGATTAGTGCATCGCCAGGTATTCCGGCCCTGGGGTTCCTATGAGGGGGTGGTTGCGGGTGAGCGCTTTCAGGTCAAGCGCATTGTCGTGAATCCCGGTGCATCACTCTCCTTGCAAATGCACCATCACCGTGCTGAGCATTGGATTGTGGTAAAAGGGACGGCCAAGGTGACGCGTGGTAGCGATATTACACTGCTCAGTGAAAACGAATCGACTTATATACCGCTAGGGACCAAGCATCGGTTGGAGAATCCGGGCACACTACCCCTGGAAATTATTGAAGTACAATCAGGTAGCTACCTGGGTGAAGATGACATTGTTCGATTTGAAGACAATTACGGTCGGTAACACGTTGCTGGTGAAATACGATAATGTGTTGCCTGGATACGCCTCAAAAGGAATGGTGTTTGCAGTAACTATTTGAAATATATTGAATATTTGTGCATTGCGGTAAAGAATAAGATTTGCACCCTATCTGCTCTAAAGGTACAATTCAGCGCGTTATTACTTCGTACTTAGCAGCACAAACCTCGGGAGAATAGAATACATGGCAAAAAGTCATTTGTTTACCTCAGAATCGGTATCAGAAGGACACCCGGACAAGGTGGCCGATCAAATTTCCGATTCCATATTGGATGCGATCTTTCAACAAGATAATCAAGCACGTGTTGCCTGCGAAACATTGGTAAATACCGGTATGGTGGTTATTTCAGGCGAAATTACCACGTCAGCCTGGGTTGATATACAGGATGTGGTGCGTCAAACGATTAAGCGTATTGGTTACAATAGTTCCGACATGGGTTTCGACTGGGAGTCTTGCGCGGTATTAACCTCTATCGACAAACAGTCCGTCGACATTGCTGCTGGCGTGGATGAAAGCAGTGACCATGAGCAGGGCGCTGGAGACCAGGGACTGATGTTTGGTTATGCTAGCAATGAAACCGATGTGTTGATGCCTGCCCCCATCACTTATGCTCACCGTTTGGTTAAACGCCAGGCCGAGGTTCGAAAAAGCGGTGCATTGGCATGGCTACGACCCGATGCTAAAAGCCAAGTGACATTTCGTTATGAAAACCATAAGCCCGTTGGTATCGAAGCGGTGGTCTTGTCCACTCAGCACACACCCGATATTTCTCACAGCGACTTGCAGGAAGCGGTCATGGAAGAAATCATCAAACCTGTGTTACCTGCAGAGTGGGTTGATGCTAATACCAAATACCATATAAATCCGACGGGACGATTTGTCATTGGCGGACCTGTTGGTGATTGTGGACTTACCGGGCGCAAGATTATTGTTGATACCTATGGTGGCATGGCTCGCCATGGTGGCGGTGCTTTTTCAGGTAAGGATCCGTCGAAAGTGGATCGTTCAGCCGCTTACGCCGGTCGGTACGTAGCCAAAAATATCGTTGCAGCCGGACTTGCTGAGCGATGTGAGATTCAGGTTTCTTACGCGATTGGCGTTGCCGAACCAACCTCTATCAGCGTTGAAACGTTTGGTACCGGGAAGCTGGATGATGATAAAATTGTCGAATTGGTGAGAGAGTTCTTTGATTTGCGCCCTCGCGGCTTAATTAAAATGCTTGACTTATTGCGGCCTATTTATGCATCCACGGCGGCTTATGGGCATTTTGGGCGTGAGGAACCGGATTTCAGCTGGGAAAAAACCGATAAAGCCACCGCGCTGCGCGAAGCGGCAGGGCTATAGCTCAATCGCTATTATTAGATATGATTAATTCGTTGGAGAAGTTAAGTTAATCCTTATTTAAGGTATTTCTCCGATTGATACCAAGGTTGCAACAACGTTATTACAACATAACAACGTTATCTGAGGGGCGCTGCAGCGGAGCTGAAAAATTATCCGCGAGGCTCAGTTAATGTTAATGATAATTGAACGGCGCTCGTCAACATCTTGGAGAATGATGACTATGAACGCTGTAATAGACCCGAGTTTTACCGACTATAAGGTTGCAGATATTACCCTGGCCGAATGGGGCCGTAAAGAAATCGCCATAGCCGAAACCGAAATGCCTGGACTAATGGCATTAAGGGAAGAATATCAAGGCAAGCAACCGCTAAAAGGTGCCCGTATCATGGGTAGCCTGCACATGACGATTCAAACAGCGGTATTGATTGAAACGTTGGTAGAGTTAGGTGCGCAAGTCCGTTGGGTGTCCTGCAACATTTTTTCGACGCAGGATCATGCTGCCGCCGCTATCGCTGCCCAGGGAATCCCCGTTTATGCCTGGAAAGGTGAAACCATTGACGAATATTGGTGGTGTACAGAGCAGGCTTTTAACTGGCCTAACGGCGAGCAGCCGAACATGATACTGGATGACGGTGGTGATGCAACGTTGTTGGTGCATAAGGGCGTAGAATTTGAAAAAGCTGGCGCTGTGCCCGAATCGAAGGCCGGTGATAACGAAGAGTGGAAAGCTATTTTGGAGGTGTTGCGTCGCAATTTGGCTGCAAATCCAAACAAGTGGGCGCCTATCGCCGAAAGTATAAAGGGCGTTACTGAAGAAACCACCACGGGTGTTCATCGGCTCTATCAAATGCAGGAAAGTAATGAATTGCTTTTTCCTGCGATGAACGTTAATGATTCCGTGACCAAGTCAAAATTTGATAATTTATATGGTTGTCGTGAATCTCTGTTGGATGGTATTAAGCGTGCCACTGACGTTATGATTGCCGGAAAAATTTGTGTGGTGTTGGGTTATGGTGATGTTGGTAAAGGCTGTGCGCAAGCATTCAAGGGGATGGGCGCTACAGTTTGGGTGACCGAAATCGATCCTATCTGTGCACTACAAGCGGCAATGGAAGGCTACCGCGTTGTAGATATGAATGAAATAGCGCCACAAGGTGATATCTTCGTGACGACTACGGGTAATGTTAATGTAATCAATCATGATCATATGGCGGCGATGAAAAACGAAGCCATTGTTTGTAATATTGGCCACTTTGACTCTGAAATTGAAATTGCCGCATTGGAAAAATACCAATGGGAAGAAATCAAGCCTCAGGTTGATCATGTTGTTTTTCCTGATGGCAAAAAGATTATTATCCTGGCAAAAGGCCGCTTAGTTAACCTAGGTTGCGCGACAGGGCATCCAAGTTTCGTCATGTCAGCATCATTTACCAATCAGGTGATGGCGCAGATAGAATTTTGGAATAACGCAGAAAACTACGAAAACAAAGTTTACGTGTTACCCAAAACACTGGATGAGAAAGTTGCCCGGCTGCATTTAGAGAAAATAGGGGTTAACTTAACTAAACTCAGCAAGGAACAGGCTGACTATATTAGCGTGCCTGTTGATGGGCCTTATAAGCCTGAGCATTATCGTTATTGATGGATGATGATTTTTCCTGCCCCTCCTTACTTTGGGAGGGGCAGTTGATGGCCTGAAAATGAATTGATGAGCAGCAGTATCAAAGTTTTCAAACTTGGCTATGATTGTGCAGACAAGGTGCGCACATGAAATTTAGTGCTGATGAGGTTTTTAAATGTATTCAAGGGCCGGCTGATTTTGGGACTCATATATATCCAATTATTAAATAGGCGCCATTAAATAATATCGGAACTAATTATTGGTGCTAATTGATGATGTATTCGAATTATCAGTTCACTACGATATCTAGGAGAAGTAAGTTACATTTTAGCTCGATGTTTTATTTATCTAAAACCGAAGTTTAAGGCCGCTAAGTTACACGAAGCGGGGGCGAAATACCTATTGCAAATTATATAACTATCTCAGTTCACCTAAATGTGCGGAGTTGAAATACCCTAGTTAGATTCGAAGGTACGGGGGATAGGTTCAATTAATTTTTGTGGTGAGAATGCAATAAAAAAATTCCGCAAATATTCATTTGATGCTGAATGCCCAGATGTTTGTTTTATTGTATGAGTCGCCGAGCGGAACTTTCCTTATTTACCATTGTGGTGAGCTGTAGTAGCGGAGTAATTTATGTGTGGCTTTCGTGTTTCTAAAGCCGTTGTATTTACAGATAGAGTCATACTATAACCTGATTTTTTCAGATTGATGAGTACGTCTATGGTTTTTAACGGGGCAAATTGGAGAACGCGGAAAGTCCTTTTCTTATATAGGTAAACCATGGTGAGTATTAATGTGATTGATTGTAGTATAGCAAAGAAAATGAACGGAAAATCTTGGGATACCATGTAGGGTAATAGTTTGGCCATCTGGTATTGAAGTTGACTCGATAGAAGGCAGAAGTATTCTTGAGGCGGCAATTAATGAGGGGTTTTATCTTAGCCGTAGTTGTAAGAGTGGAAGTTGTGGTGCATGTAAATATCGTCTAGTGAAAGGCTGCGTGTATCAATCAAATAACTTTAATATTTTGACGGAAAAAGAGAAGTAAGCTGGCGATACACTTGGTTGTGTAGCTCAACCAGAAACAGATATTGAGACAACCTATTATCCTGAGTTCAATGATATTGCTCAGGGCATTTTTCCCTGTAAAGTTGAATCAATATTGTAGGAGGAACCGGATTTGCTCCTATCAAAGCCATTATAGAGCCACTGATAATGGAGCGGTCTGACCGTGGGATTAACCTATATTGGAACGTTCGCGATTAACCGGTTTTATAGTGATTTATCAAACCATTGGCAGGTAGAGAATTGCAACATAAAATATACACCAGTTTTATCTGGTGAGAATAATGAGTGGAAGGGATGTCAGGGGCTAGTGCATATGGCCGTGCTCGACGATTTTGATGGTTTTTCACACTACAATGTATACGTGTGCGGTTCACCGGATATGATCGAGGCAGCTCGAAAACATCTCGTTACCAAAGGGCTTGAGCCAAATCAATTCTATTGTGATGCATTTGCACTGTCAAAATAAAAAATATTTAAATTAAGTGGGACAATTTATGAAAGCAGTTATTTTGGCCGGGGGCTTGGGTACCCGCCTGAGTGAAGAAACCGAACTGAAGCCAAAACCGATGGTTGAAATTGGGGGTAAGCCGATTTTATGGCACATAATGAAGATGTATTCGGCTTATGGGATTCATGATTTTATTATTTGTTGTGGATACAAGGGATATATAATTAAAGAATATTTTGCAAATTATTTTTTGCATCAATCAGATGTTACGTTTGATATGAGTCATAATCATATGGAAGTTCACTATAAACGTGCTGAGCCATGGAAAGTTACTTTGATTGATACTGGTGAAAACACAATGACGGGAGGGCGTTTAAGACGCGTTTCTAAATATGTGGAAGAAGAGGACAGTTTTTTCTTTACTTATGGCGATGGTTTAAGTGATGTCAATATCAGTCAAACACTGGAGTTCCATCAGAATCATGGGAAGTTAGTTACAATAACAGCAGCGTATCCCCCAGGGCGTTTTGGAGCGTTAGATATTAAGGATGGTATGGTAAATAGTTTCAAAGAGAAGCCCAAAGGTGATGGTGGTATGATTAACGGCGGGCTCTTTGTTCTTTCCCCTAAAGCACTTCAATATATAGATAACGACAGTTCTATTTGGGAGCAATACCCTTTGAATCAACTGGCCGCGGATAATCAGTTGATGGCTTATGTGCATGAGGGGTTTTGGCAGCCAATGGATACGCTGCGCGACAAAAATCATCTTGAAGCGCTCTGGGATTCGGGTAATGCCCCATGGAAAGCTTGGTAATGAATACAGGTTTTTGGAGTGGAAAAAAAATTTTAATAACCGGTCATACTGGTTTTAAAGGGGCTTGGTTATCGCTTTGGTTGCATTCGATGAATGCTAAGGTTATTGGTTATTCTCTCAAACCGCCAACGAAACCGTCACTTTTTGAGGTGGCTAGAGTTGACGAAATTATGACGGAATCGTGTATCGGGGATGTGCGTGATTTCCAACATTTAGCGGATATTTTTGAGCGATTCCAGCCTGAGATTGTTTTCCACATGGCGGCTCAACCACTGGTGCGTTATTCCTATGAAAATCCGATAGAGACATATGCCACCAATGTTATGGGTACTGTTAATCTGTTAGAGGCTGTACGAAATAATGGAAATGTTAAGGAAGTAATAGTTGTTACAAGTGATAAATGCTACGAAAACAGAGAATGGATATGGGGTTATAGGGAAAATGATCCGATGGGGGGCTTTGACCCGTATAGCAATAGCAAAGGGTGTGCGGAACTAATTACATCGGCGTATCGAAATTCATTCTTTAATAACATAGGTGCCAGTAAAAGTAGTATTGCTATTGCCTCTGTGCGTGCTGGTAATGTTATTGGCGGTGGTGATTGGGCTACTGACAGGTTAGTCCCTGATGTAATCAACGCTTTTATAGAGAAAAAGCCGGTTACAATTCGCAATCCAAAGGCAATTCGGCCTTGGCAACATGTCCTTGAGCCTTTGCGTGGATATTTGATGTTGGCAGAGAAGTTATGGGAAAATGGCACTGAATTCTCTGAAGGGTGGAATTTTGGATCAAATGACGAAGATGTAAAGTCTGTAGACTGGATTGTCGATCGCTTAGTAGCCCTATGGGGATGCGGAGCTAGTTGGGGCGGGGATTTGTCTGAACACCCGCATGAAGCAACATTATTAAAGCTCGATTGTTCGAAGGCGAAAACGCGGTTAGCATGGCACCCAACTTGGAAGTTAGATACTGCGTTGGAGAAGATAGTAGAATGGTATCAATGTTATCAGTCTAGTGCAGATATGCGCGAAATTACGCTTAAGCAAATCAATGAATATATGCAGCTTAACTGAAATTAACTTAATAATTTATTATTAAAAGGCTAAATTGGTGTCAGAGTCAGAAGTACGTAATCAAATTATTGAACTTGTAGGTCGATATGCGGACATAGTAAATCAACCAAAATCATTTGAGCCTGGTGTGAGTGTAATCCCTCCGTCTGGAAAAGTTGTTGGAGCGACGGAATTAAAAAATATGGTAGAAGCATCTCTCGATGGGTGGTTAACCACGGGGCGTTTCAATTCAGAATTTGAAAATAGACTGGCAAGTTTCCTTGGTGTAAACCATGTACTTACCACTAACTCCGGATCTTCCGCAGATCTACTCGCATTCGCAACACTTACCTCTCACAAGCTTGGTGAGCGGGCATTGAAACCGGGTGATGAAGTCATAACTGTGGCCGCTGGTTTCCCGACGACGGTAAACCCCATATTGCTCTATGGGATGGTCCCAGTCTTTGTGGATGTTGATATTCCAACCTATAATATCGCCCCATCACTGATTGAAGCCGCAGTCACGGAACAGACTAAAGCTATTATGATTGCCCATACCTTAGGTAATCCATTTAATCTCAACGAAGTCATGCGTGTTGCTAAGAAATATAATCTTTGGGTGGTTGAGGATTGTTGCGATGCATTGGGATCGACTTATGATGGTCAATCGGTGGGTACATTTGGAGATATTGGTACGGTTAGCTTTTATCCCGCCCATCATATTACCATGGGAGAAGGTGGCGCCGTATTTACTAATAACGCATCCTTGAAGCCGATTATTGAGTCGATACGAGATTGGGGAAGAGATTGTTATTGTGGGCCAGGCAAGGACAATACCTGCGGCAAAAGATTTGATTGGCAGCTAGGTGAGTTGCCCTATGGCTACGATCATAAATATATCTACTCACATATTGGATACAATCTTAAAATAACTGATATGCAAGCCGCATGCGCCCTTGCTCAGATGGATAGGCTACCGGGTTTTATTGAAACCCGAAAGAAGAATTACGATTTCCTGAAGCTGCGATTGAAGTCAGTGGAGGAATTTTTAATTCTTCCAGAAGCAACAGAAAATAGTGAGCCTTCCTGGTTTGGTTTTCCTATCACTTTACGAAAGGAGGCTCAGACCCAGCGTGTCGATTTATTGACGTATTTAGATCAATATAAAATCGGAACTAGGTTGCTATTTGCTGGGAACTTAACAAGGCAGCCATACTTCAAAGGTAGAAATTACAAAGTATCCGGTACGTTAACGAATACCGATTATATTATGGGGAATACTTTTTGGATTGGGGTGTTTCCTGCTTTAAGCGAAGACCAGTTGAGTTTTATGTGCGAGAAAATGGAAGAATATTTTGGTGTCGGGTTTTAATGGATATTATAAACTTAGATATACCTGGTTGTTTTCTCGTTACCCCAAAAATAATTTCGGATGAGAGGGGGCATTTTGTAAAAGTTTATAAAGAAAGCGATTTTTATCGTGCAGGAATAGAGTTCAAGTTCGAGGAGGAATATTACTCAGTATCAAATCAAGGAGTAATACGGGGAATGCACTTTCAGGTACCACCCCATGATCATTGCAAAATGGTGTATTGCCCGAAGGGGGCTGTCTTTGATGCATTTGTAGATCTTCGAAAGGGCTCTCCAACTTATTTGGAATCTCGTTGCACACAATTAACAGAAGTTAATGGAGGTATTTTGATTCTTGCTAAGGGGATAGCTCATGGTTTTTGCTCATTAGAGGACGGAACGGTAATGGTATATAAAACTACTAGTGAATATCAACCTAGTGGAGATTGTGGGGTTTTATGGGATAGCTGCGGCATACAATGGCCTGCAATTATGAATGCAAAAAGTCTTTCAGATAGAGATAAATCTTTTCCCGCCTTAAAAGTCTTTGAAAGTCCTTTTGTTCTTAAATAAGAATAAAATATTGAAAAAAACAGCCTTAATTACAGGGGGAACTGGATATATTGGCAGTAATTTGGTTGCCCGATTGGTGTCGATGAATTGGGAAGTGCACGCTATAGTTCGTAAGTCCTCAACACTCTCGGTGTTGACCCCAATTAAAGACAAAGTATTGACGCATCAATTTGACGGTAGCTTCGAAAGTCTATCTCGAATCATGTCACTAGCCAATCCAAATATTGTTTTTCACTTGGCGTCCGCATTCATTCCGCAGCACAAGTCATCAGACATTGATTTAATTCTTGATAGTAATATTAAATTTGGGACTCAGCTGCTTGAGGCGATGACAATTAATGGGGTATATAAATTAATTAATACAGGTACGTCATGGCAAAACTATAATGACGAAATATATAATCCTGTGTCATTATATGCAGCAAGTAAACAAGCGTTCCAAGACATTATCGAATATTATGTGAAAGCACTTAAGTTAAGAGCAGTAACATTGAAGTTATTTGATACCTACGGACCGGGAGATCCGAGGAAAAAATTAATACATTTGTTAATGTCACTACGAAATAACGGTAAGGAGCTAGCCATGTCACCAGGTGAGCAATTTATCGATATCGTGTATGTTGATGATGTGATTGATGCATTCATAGCTTCGGCAGACTTACTGCTGAGGGGGGATGTGCCAGAACATGATGAATTTGCAGTTTCATCGGGTAAAGTCGCTACCTTAAGAGAAGTTGTAAAAATATTTGAAGAAGTCTGCGGAGAGCAGCTAAGAATTATCTGGGGTGCAAGGGAATACAGGTATAGGGAGGTAATGTTTCCTTGGAAAACTGGAGTCCCTGTGCCGGGGTGGGTGCCGAACGTCCAACTTAAGGATGGTCTTAAGAAAATTATTGAATGGCAAAAAGTAAATAATCCTTAGTTTCAGAGATTTTGGTTTATAAGTGCATTAAATTACGAAATGCTAGTTCAATTTATAATGTTGAAATGAATTTATGTCGCTGATTAGTGTATGCGTTCCTACCTTTGATCGTCCGAATATGGTTAAGCGAGCGATAGAAAGTGTTTTGAGCCAGGATTTCCAAGATTATGAATTGCTCGTGCATGATAATTCTGAAAATACATCGACAAGAGATGTTGTCCTTAGTTTTAAGGATGACAGGATTAGGTATTTGCAGCACAAGAAAAATATTGGGTTAGTAGGAAACTGGAATAGCTTGATAGAAGAAGCAACTGGTCAGTATTTGAAATACTTAAATGATGATGATTGGATTGAGAAAGGTTGTCTTACTAGGTTCAGCGAGGCTTTAAGGTTATATCCAGGTGTTGGTGTTGTAACTTGTCGAGCTCAGTATGTTAGCGAGACTGGGGAAGTGTTTAAAGAAGATCGAATTACAGGTAATGGTCAAAGCTATTATGTAAGGCCCCATGATATTGCATTTATGTGGTTAAACCAAGCATTACCAGTCAGGACTCCAACACACTCAATGTATCGTAGAGATGTTACGCAGGCATTTGGCGGGTTTGATGATGAATATTCTTATGCGAGAGATGTATACCTCTCTATAAATATTGCATCAAAAAATGGCGCATATTTTATAGAAGATAAACCTTATGTCTCATTTGTGAAACATCACGGTCAAGACGTGTTTGCTATTTCGACCTTTACAAGAATTAATGATCAGCATGAAATTAATTGTAAAGTTTCAGCTATGGGAGGCGAAATTGGAGTTGATGTAGAGGTAATTAATTCATCAATATCGCTTAGGGAATTGGTGATCTTAATGCGTGCTAGAAACTTTGTTGGGGCGGTGGAGGCATTCTATAACTGGCTGTATAGGAAGAGACGAATTAGGTCGATTAAGCATTTTTTTATGAAAAATATACTTGTTAAATTTAGTTTGGCGCAGTTGGATTCTAAACGTATATATAAATAATATTGTTCTGGTTGTTTTCTTTTTAGGAGAGAAGGGTACTTTAACAACTCGACGTACCGTATGGAGTTTAGCCTTCAAAAGCTCGTGCCAAACATAATTGGATAAAAATTAATTTGATTAGTGTCGGTGAATAGAGTAATTCAATGCGATTAACGTATGTTTTTATCAGATACAGGTTTGCTACTCTAATAGCTTGTAGATTCAAAAATATCCAATTTTACTTTTATTGATATATACATAATGATAGACGAAATTTTCTAAAATAGTAGCTAAATAGTCTTCAATATTTTTGTATATAGATATAAACAGATAAATATATCAAATAGGAAACATACCGAGTTATATCTTATTAATTTATGATAGTAAAAAATGAGTGAGTTTAATAGCTTGTGATCAGTTTTTGAAAATAAGTAGTGCGCTAAGTTGGTATGGGTGGATCTAAGATAGATGAGGTTGAAGAGGTTCTGCATTAATTTCCTCGGTATAATAAGGAGTGCCGACTACTGAATGACGATTATAAATCATTAGCATGCGGGCAGTGTACCTATAAGTTTTGGATAGCGGGCTTACCACATATCGTCGGCATTTAGTTTAAAGATGATGGTCAAGAACGATGTCAGATGGAGAAAAGCCAGTAAGATCAGAATTGTTATTTATAAGCTGAATTATTAGAGCTTACAGGAGGGGGTGAATGTTTTAAGGAAATTTGTAACTATGTAGCCAAAAAATGTTTATTCGTAAGCTTTCTCAATCATTTCTCGATGGTTATGTATTACAGGTTATCGTCAGTTGCGGTGCAGGTATTCGCGGATCAAGGTGATAACAAATTAAAGTTAGGGTTTCAGTAAGTATTACTAGTAATTTGTCAGAATTATTGAGGACTTATTTCAATTTACGTTAAATCATTAAAAATTGTAATGGAGGCGATATTTGATAATTATTGAAAAAAATTGTACAGCGAGAGGCGCAAATATTTAGCCGTGTAGCATTAATGTGATTGAAGAAATATATATAACTATAGGGATGCTAAGATTATTTATGAATTTGTTATGAAGCGTTTCGTGATTTTGGGTGTAATGAAGTTCGTAATACCTGTTGAGGAAAAATCACATGATTTCAGCCCAAAAATCTTTACTTGATCAGCTCATTGTTTCGGGGAGCAATTTTCTAATTGTTGTTCTTGCCGCACGTTTCCTGGAAGTCGGTGATGTGGCAAAATATGCTTATGCATTTGGCTTTTATATGCTCCTTTATATGTTTGCATACGCTTGGATCTATCAGAATGTCATGGCTATTGGTCGAGAAGAGCTTGCGAGAGATGAGGTTGCCTCAAGATTTGCAGGATTGAATATCTTACTTGCGCTATTTTCTCTCCCAGTATCAATAATATCATTTCAATTGATTGTCACAGGCGAGCTATTTGGTGCGGCATGGATTGAATCTATACTTGTTGCCATATTTGTAATGGTTAATCAATTGATAGACTTTGAAAGAAGAATTCTTTATTTTACCATTCCTTCAACATTGGCAAACCCAATTTTAGTTAGCTTTACAGGTTTTTTAATTCGAGTGGTTGTTCTAATATTGGTTCAACCAGATTCGTTTGTTGAGTTTATGGGGGTTCTAATCGCGGCTTCGCTTCCTGGGTTATTGTTCGGTGTGGCGAGGTTAAGTAAAGCGTTTAGTGGAGATTTTCGTTTGTTTGTTTTTCAGCAGATGAAAAATGGAAAGTGGATATCCTTAGATATTCCTGTTAACTGGATTTGGGCTCATGCACCAGTATTTATTATCGGTTCATTCCTGGGGCTTCACGCGGCAGGAGTCTATGCTGCTGTACGGAGCATCGCTAATATTTCTAATGTAGCAATGGAAATGATCCCAACATACTTTGCGTCGAAATTATCATATCTTTTTACTGCAGGACAATTAAGTGAATATAGAAAATTTATTATTGTTTCAATAGGTATTGGTGTTTTTGCTTGGGGAGGTTTATTAATATTTATATCAATGTTTGGCGAGCATGTTTTGATAATTATTTTGGGGGATACATTTTCCAAATATTGGTTTTTGCTTTTACTTTTTTGGATTTTTAATGTATTTATATTTCTGATTCGATTTCAATATCTTCATTTAAGATTTGTGAATAAAACCGGTATTGCACCAATATCAAATTTAATTGGTATTTTTGCATTATGTTGCAGCTATTTTATTTGGTTTAAAGAGTCAGGGGTAGAAGGAATTGCTTGGGCAATGATCATAGGTGCCGGAGTAATTACCTTGTGCCAATTTATTGGAATGTCGACTTTAAAGGTAGGTACAGAGCCATGCAATCAAAATAAGAATTAATCATTGCTGAACCCAGAATTAGTGAATGCTATATTTATGATCTGAAATTAGCCTGTTAACTTTGTAAATACTAATCACCTATTTGGTGAAGTTAGTTTTCGGTAAAATTTGCTGTTTTAATCCGATTTGATTAATTTTAAACGCAGATTAGTAAAATTTATGATATAGGGTCAATATAAGTAATATTAATTGGCTAATTAAGGGTGGCTGTATGTACCAAATTGTATGTTTCAATCTTCTGAGTGATGTCGTTCAAAACCCTGCTGACAGAAACTTCTATAATAAATTGATATGTAATCATGGAAAATGTCTGAAATGAGTAAAAAAAAAGCATCAATTACGGTAATTATTCTCACTCATAACGAAGAAATTCATATTGAGCGATGTATCTCTTCTCTTTTACCAATTGTTGAAAATGTATTTGTTGTTGACTCATTTTCAACGGATAAGACTGTGGACATAGCCAAATCACTTGGGGCGGTAGTGGTGCAGCGTAAATGGATAAACTATGCAGATCAATTTCAGTGGGGGTTGGATAACTGTGAAAACAAAACAGAATGGATTATGCGAATGGATTCTGATGAATACTTGGAACCGGACCTGCAATTTGAGATTGAAAGACGTTTATCTTTGGTGGATTCATATATAGATGGTATTTATCTTAATCGTAAACATATATTTTTTGGCAAATGGATCCGGCATGGAGGTCGATTTCCATTGACTTTACTGAGGATATGGAGAACTGGAAAAGGCAGGATCGAGCAACGTTGGATGGATGAGCATATTATTCTAAGCAAAGGGGCTAAAACTTTGTGTTTTCGGGAGAACATTGTTGATGATAATTTAAAAGGAATCACATTTTTTGTAAATAAGCATAACTCATACGCAACCCGTGAAGCTGTTGATATTCTTAATTACAAATATGGGTTATATGAGCGGGATGATGGGATAAAGGAAAATGATAAAATACAAGCAAAATATAAACGAATACTGAAAGCTAATGTTTATTCAAAATTACCAATTGGATTGCGAGCAATCTTATATTTTCTTTTACGTTATTTCTTTCAATTAGGGTTTTTAGATGGCTGGAAAGGATTTGTTTACCATTTTATGCAAGGTCTTTGGTACAGGCTTTTGGTCGACGTGAAAGTATATGAAATAGAAAAGGCAGGTGATAAGGATGCTGAGAAAATTAAGGAAATATTGAATAAAGATTATGGTATAGATCTGGTTTTATATTCAAATTGAATAGCTTTTAGGTGCTTGACAAAACTATGTTTTCTAAACTTAGGAAATTAGTGATTGCTAAGTGACTTCTGTAAATCTAAAAGGATAATACCCTTACAAAAAGAGGTTGTGATATAAATAATTGAACGCAGCTAGGGGATGGATGCTGTGTAGCTGATATTGTCATAATTAAAATTTCTCTTACATTAAGTCAGCTTGAATATCAGCATTTCTCTTTAGAGTAATGAGGCGCAAAGAATCGATTTGAAGTAATAAGCCACTGTTATTATTTGAATTTCAAAAAGCGATTTAAGATGAAATTAGTTGCTCGAATGGGGGGCAGTGGCAGAACTACAATGTAGAATTTTTGAGGCAAGTATAGAATCATACTAATGAGATAGTTGATCAGCATTAATACTATCGCCGCACTTTTCAAGCCTTATCAACGGTAGACACTCTAGTCCAATTCGAGGGCTTTTGACGTGATTTAGTAGAATGAGGGTCCCAGGTAAGCATGTTTTAGTTATGTTGCTTAGGGGGTAAATAACGACGGAAAATCGAATTTGCTAGGAGCTTACTATCTGAGGAGTTAGCTAGGCTAATATCGTTCAGAACTGAATATACAAAGAGGTCACGATACCATGTATTGCAAACTGCATTGATTCTGCATGAGTAAGTTATTCTGAGCTAATGAGATGGGTATTATGATTTATATTAAGAGTATAAAAGAATTTTTATTTTTTTCCGGAATTGTCGTGTACGGAATGTTTAGTTATCCATTTCCTCAATTTATAGGTTTGGGCGAAATATTTTTTTCCTTGATTCTAATATACTGCGTTGGTGGACGGGGGGTCGCTAATTTGTTTGGTGGTGGATTTGTTATACATCGCCAAAATAATGCCGCTTTTTACCAGACAGTATCCATAATATTTTTAATTTTGATAACTATGCCGCTTGTGAAAAGTATTGTAAATGGCTGGGTATTAGGTGACATATTACGGGACGTTGTTCCATTGATATATATATTTATACCGTTGTGTTTGTTGCATTTAAATAATGTAAAAAATACGAAACTTACCGAAATGTTAATTTGGGGGCTTGCGATAGCTGGTGTGTTGTTTTCTATTAGATATTTTATTGAAATTAGGCAATCCCCACTATCAGTTGGTAAGACTCTGTACTTAGACAATTTGAAATACTACCCTTATGAACCATCGGTACTGTTTTCTGCAATATTTCTAACTCTTAAAAGTATTGATGTATTAAAGAAAATCAGTCTCGTTAATTGTTTTAAATCCTTTGTATTTATGGTGGGTGGATTGATTGCATTATCCTCTATGGCGGGAATGTTGTTACGTGCTCCAATATTCTTGTATTTATTGTCTTGTTTAATATTTTATTGTGTGACTGTATGGAAGATAAAGTCGATTTATGTAAAAGCATTTCTTATTTCTATTGTTGTGTTGATGCTAATTTTGCTTAGCGAGAATAGTTCAATGGTGTTTGATAAGCTGCTTGAGAAAACCTATGTTACTGGGGTGAATAACAAAGATATAGAGCTAGTTGGGGTGATAGATGTCATAACCGGGTCACCAAGCACATTTTTAGCCGGGATAGGGTGGGGGGGATTATTTTTGAATCCAGTTTTTGATGATAATGTAAGGTTTACCCATTCAATCGTTTCTTTTTTCCTTCTTAAGGCTGGCGTAATAGGGTTGGTTTTGATTTTGATTTATTTGATATATGTTTTCTGGATTTCTATTAGGGGTTTATCTTATAAAAACCTAGCAATCTTTTTGGCTGGGTGGTCATCTTTGCTAATTGGGGTTAATTTTCAAGTCACTTATAAATGTTTTTCATTCGGAGCGATTATGTTGCTGCTGGTATGTATAGGAAATAATTCTCCAGCGAACACGTTTTTTCGGCAGCTATTCTTTCGTATCAAGCCATTGAGAGGCGAAAGACATCATTCATGATAGCTGAATATTTTAAATCCTTCTCTACTGCAAAGCGCATCTCGTTTAGCCATTATTAGGTCTTCCGCCATCATTTCAGAAACAAGCTCTTCGAAGCTAATTTTTGGTGACCAACCTAATTTTTCTTTGGCTTTCGATGGGTCGCCTAACAATGTTTCTACTTCAGTAGGTCGGTAATATCGAGAATCGACTTTCACTATTATTTGGCCTGGTTTTATACTGTATTCATTTGCAGGTGCAGAGTTAACTATGCCCTGTTCATTTATTCCAGTATTTTTCCAGTCAAGTGTTATCCCGAGTTCATTTGCCGCCGCATCTACAAAATCCCTGACGGAATATTGTACGCCAGTCGCAATGACGAAGTCTTCAGGTTTGTTCTGTTGTAGCATTAACCACTGCATTTCAACAAAATCCTTCGCATGGCCCCAGTCACGTTTTGCATCCAAATTACCCAGATACAGATAATCCTGCATACCTAAACATATTTTTGCGAGTGCGCGCGTAATTTTTCGGGTAACAAAAGTTTCCCCACGAAGTGGTGATTCATGATTGAATAGTATTCCATTGCATGCGTAAATATTGTATGCCTCTCGATAATTAACAGTAATCCAATACGCGTAAAGTTTGGCCACAGCATATGGCGAGCGTGGATAAAAAGGGGTGGTTTCTTTTTGTGGTATTTCTTGCACTTTACCAAATAACTCGGAAGTGGATGCTTGGTAAAATTTAGTTTTTTCCTCGATGCCTAAGATTCTAATAGCTTCTAGAATACGTAGTGTTCCTAGCGCATCTGCATTTGCAGTATATTCTGGTGTTTCAAATGATACTGCAACATGACTCTGGGCTGCTAAGTTGTAAATCTCATCTGGTTGAATTTTTTGGATGATCCGTATCAGATTGGTCGGATCTGTGAGGTCTCCAAAGTGTAGGACGAAGTTTTTATCTTTTTCATGCGGGTCCTGATACAGATGATCAATTCTGTCGGTATTAAATAAAGATGACCGTCGCTTTAATCCATGTACTTCGTAACCTTTGTCTAATAATAACTCGGCAAGATATGCGCCGTCCTGACCGGTGATTCCGGTGATAAGTGCCTTTTTTGTCACGACTTTTCCTCCGGGTAATTCTCTGTTTGTAAAATAGATACTAAATTATGATTGAAGTCTGAAAGTATTTTATCACTACCAAGGTGCTCTATAGCATATGTTCTTGCCGACCTCCCTAGTTCTTTTGAGAGTGTATTATCTGTTGCTAGGGATTCAATTGCATCGGCAAATGCTTTTGCATCTCCATGATCTACAACTTTCCCATATTTGGATACTACTGAGTGTACATGTGTGCCTTCTCTTGCAGTTGCCACTATTGGGCGGCCACTAGCGAGCATGCCAGTTAGTTTTGATGGTGTGAGTAGGTCTTTAACTTCAGATCTCTGCGGTAATAGGTGTATGTCAGCCAGACCTAATAGCTCGTTTAACTGTTGGAACGGTTGTAATGGTATCCATTTTATATTGAGGTATTCAGCGGCATTTTTACTGAATTTATTGTATGTCGCACCTTGTCCGCACATAACGAATGCTAATTTTTTATTTGATGCGAGTAATGTTGCGGCTTCAAAAATAATTTCCAAACCTTGTTTTTCTCCCATGTTGCCCGAATAAAGTGCAACGACTATATCGTCGTCAATATTAAGGGTTTTTCTGTACGTGCTTGGCCGCGACAATTGGAATATATGCGATGTATCAACCCAGTTGGGAAAAAAAACACGTTTATGCTTTGGTATATTTTTTTCACTCAGTTTTTCAACCATTTTTTCTGAGATAGTGGATATTCTGTCAAACTTATTCATTAACCATTTTTCCGCATTGCGTACGATATACCGTAGGAATTTACTTTTTAGTATCCCAAGGTCAAACGCGGCATCGATTTCATAATCCTGTATATGCAACCAAGTTTTTGCATTACTAAATTTAGCGATGATCAATGCTGTTGGTGCGCATAACAATGTAGGCTCGATAGTGAGTACGATGTCAGGCTTCCATGATATTTTAGAAATCATTATCGGTAAGTTGCTAATTGCGAAACTGGTAAGATGTAATATCCTTTTTATCCCAGATGGTTTGCTGGGGACATAAATCGGGCATCGTCTAACCTCAACATTGTTGATAGTTTCTTTGCGATATAGTATTGGAGAGTATGGTTTATTGATTTTCCATGACGGATAATATGGTGGAGTTGTTACAATTTTCACCTCATGCCCATTAATAGCGAGCCATTCCGCCATTTCGCCAGTATATTTTCCGATTCCAGTTAATTCTGGGGCGTAGTTTATTCCTAAAATGAGAATGCGCATTTATGAAATCAAAAATTATCCGCTATTTGCTGCGTTATCATATTCAGTGTCCAATGTCGCATATTTATATTGATTTATTTTTTAGTAACTGAGTTAGCACACTTCATAGAGCGTCTTGTTTAAATGTAATAACTGTTCTGATATATCGTAATGATGATTTCCAACAAAAAAACCGGCGTCATTGATGATGTTTGCATTTGTTAAGGTTTCATGTATTTCGTAGTTAAACCATTTTATTACAGGGTTTTTTGTGAAGTTTCCAGCAACAATAGGTCGACATTCTATACCATTTTTACTAAGTAGCTTAACAAATTCAGTCCTGGATGCGGGGCTATCCTTCTTAAGGATTAACGCAAAGCCAAACCAACTGCTTTCGCCAATTTCTTTTTGAATGCTGAAGTGGGGGTGGTGCGCAAACAGTTCTTCAAAAAAACTAAAATTTTTTCTTCTTTCTTCTATAAGATTTGGAAGCTTCTCTAATTGTTTTAGTCCAATGGCGCCACTCATTTCCAATGGTCTAACATTGTATCCAGGAAGTACAAAATTAAAAGACTCATAAAAAGGGTCGTTGTCAAGTTTTCCGCAAATTAGGTTGTTCTTCGGTAAATTTCGCGTCCAACCATGTGAACGTAAAGATAGTAGTATTTGGTATAATTCATCGTCATCAGTGACGATCATACCACCTTCCATGGTAGATATGTGGTGACTGAAAAATGTGCTAAATGTACCCAACTTACCAAATGTTCCTGTAAATCTGTTTTTATATTTGGCTCCCATGGATTCGCAATTATCTTCTATCATTACAATATTCTTGTCGGCAACAATGTCATTTAAAGCTTGGAAGTCGTTAGGATTCCCCAGTAAATTGACGACTACAATAAGGCGCGTTGAATCAGATACTGCGTTTTTCAGGGAGTCTAGGTCATAGTTTAATGTGTTGATGTCTATGTCTACAAATTTTAACTTTAAGCCGTATTGATGTAAGGGGTAATATGTTGTAGACCAAGAAACCGCTGGGACTATTACTTCGTCGCCTCGGCTTAATTGGTTGTTTGCACAATAAAATAAAGCGGCGACAGCTAGGAGATTTGCAGATGAGCCGGAATTTACCATCACGCAGTATTTACTTCCGATATAATCAGCGAATGCATTTTCAAAATTCATCACATTATCGCCCATAGTGAATCTGTCTGAGTCGATAACAGATTTTATAGCGGAATATTCTTCTTTATCCCACGCCGTGTTTGCTAATGGATATTTAACCATTATGTATTTTCCATATGTTCTTTATAAAAGTTGTACGTAGCGCTGATACCATCTGCAAGAGATGTTTTCGTTCGCCAACCCCATTTGGTTAGTTGGCTGACATCGACTAATTTTTTGTTCATGCCTACAGGTTTATCTAGGTCATGAATAAAGTTGCCAGTGTAACCAATTACATTTGCGATTACTCGGTAATACTCATCGATGGTGTAATCGTGTCCAATACCAACATTCATAATGTTTGGCATTGACTTGAAATGGGTTATTGTATTACATATGCAGTCTGCTAAATCAGCGGCATACATAAACTCTCGACGCGCTTTCCCATCTCCCCATATAGTAACTGATTGCTTGTTATTGGTTTTAGCATATTCGATTTTGGTGATTACAGCCGGTACCATATGGGAATAGTTCGGGTCAAATTTGTCCCACCGCCCAAAGATATTGCATGGTACTATCGTTTTGAACGTAAAATTCTGGTTTTCATTATTTATGTATTGACATAAACGGCTTGCTGCTATTTTTGCCAGCGCATACCCTTCATTAGTTGGTTCAAGCTCACCTTTTAATATCATATCTTCCCGTAAGCTGGAGCTTATGTTTCTTGGATACATGCATGAACTTCCAATATTTAATAAATTTCTTATATTGTTGTTATATGCAGACATTATAATGTTTTTACCCATTTCCAAATTATCATGAAAAAATTTCACAGGCTCATTAATGTTTGCCTGTATGCCGCCAACTTTCCCAGCTGCATGAATAATGAAATTTGGTCGAACTTTTTTTACATAAGTTTCAGTTGCATCATAACTTGTAAGATTTAACTCTTTGCTGCTTGGGGCATATATATCATGATCGTTAATTTGTGGGTGTTCTAGAATATTTCTGCCTACCATCCCGCTTCCACCAGTGAGTAAAATCCTCATATTTATCCTCGATATGGGAATTAATCCCGCGATTGTAGCTGGCTGCGAACTATAGCAGATTTTGTTGAAATTTGTTTAACGCTTTTTACCCATAAATATTGTATAAAGCTTATATACATCACATTGGTTGTTCCGTTAGTTTGAAATATACATACCTAGAACTTTAACTATTGTTATAATACATGTACTACCGAATATCGGGCCGGGTATGAAAATTTGGTCATGACGCGATACTAATATAGTACCGCCGTAATAGCTAAAAACGATTTTATATCTTTCTGCCTATCTAGCTAGAAATTTGCGCAGGCAGGTAGTTTGTTAATTACGTATTATTTTCTGCGGCCAACTAATTAGAGGTATCTTACGGAAAATAGTTTATTGGCCCATTTTGGGTTCCTGCGGATCTGTTTTTTATTTGGATTGCACCAAGCTGCTGCATTCGAGTTTTGCAACAGTAATTGATGTTAAATCCTCGTGGATTCCTACCCAGTAAATTGTTTGATATTTGTAAAGGAAGCTCTAACTAGCAGTTCATCCGATTAATTAGGTAACTGGAAAAATTGTGTATAATCATTGGGCTGCAGTGATCAAAAAGCTCAAGGTAACACAAAGTCAAAAGAATATATTAAAAAGTTGGTTACGGTCCACTACGTTACCACAAGGATAAGCCACCTGAGCCAAAATCATTTTGTCACTGGCTGACGGTACTAGCCCACTGGTATTGCCTCTGCATAGCGAGTATCACGAAGGGATCGTACACAAGTGGCAGAATCGATTTACTGAGCAGGGTGTTTATGGTTTTTTGGGTCAGAAGAGGGGAGCCCTTGCGTCATCAATGAAAACCTGACGAAAAAAGTTTTGCAATTGACGATCGAACGAGTCCCGCAAGAAACCACGCATTGGAGTGTTCGGTTAATGGCTGATTATGCCCAAGTTATCACTTGGCATGTTCGATAGAAATGGAAAGCCGTTGACTTAAAATCTCATCGGCTAAAGCCCTTTAAGATCAGCAACGATCCACAATTAGTTGGGTTAAGTTATCGATATTATTGGCATTTCTCTGAGCTCACCTAATAATACTTTGGTACTGTCGCTTGATGAGAAAGCACAGATACAGGCATTGGATAGAGCACAACCTGGGGTCTTATTGAGTAAAGGGCGTATTGGATGTCGAGTTCATGGCGACAATCGTCATGGTGCGACTAGTTTATATGTGGCTTTATAATATGCTGACAGGGGAAGTGAGCTATTGACATGGTCCACGGAACCCCTCGGTTTCTTGGAGTATATATGCTGGATAACTCCAACAAAGCAGGATGTACATATTACTTTGGATAACGACAATGCACAATAAGACCAAAGTGGTTATGAGCTTTGCCAATGCTCGGCCCAAAGTATGTTTTCATTTTAGACGAACAAGTGTTTCTTGGATTAATGCTGTAGGAAGTTGGTTTGCTCATAGAGCACGTGCGATTTATTTGTATGCATAATCAATATTTAGCGAAGCTATTTAAGTGGGTTGACAAAATTTTAACCTCGGTGGAAAGAGTTAAAAGGAAGCCACCTTATTCATCACATGGGTTGCTCTAGCAAATGTTTTTGTTTTCACGTTTAGATGGGGGTGAGTAATGCTAATTGGGTTGGCTTTGCATCGCTCGGAATCTATCCATTTACAAAGAGGAGGAGATAAGCTTCTCATGAACGACTTAGGGGCTAGTTGATTGAGGTTAGCATCTGCTTTTTCGATACACCTTGAGATGGATTCGGCTTTGATTGTACTGTAGTGATGGTCGGTTTAGGTCTATCGTATTGATAGATATCATTAGCTGATGCCATATCTGAGTTGTGCTATCGAATTTAAACTTAAACCTTTTCCTGTGCCCTGGGTTTATTTGTGGCCTATGATGGGTAAGCTATTGATAATTATGAGGTATAGTGGTATGTTTCGTTGTTTGTGTGCTAGAATACTTTGACATTCACTTGTTTTATTTTGATTTTATAACAATAGGATTTATATTTTTAAATGTTCCCCCAAGGTTTATTGCAAGAGTACGCGAATTCACTATCTATTGTTACTCGTCTTTTAGATATATTTTGTGTTGTTGCGGGTGCAGTTTTGGCATACGCTTGGCGTTTTGGTAACATAGATTTTCCGCCATACTATGAAATTGCAGTGCTGATTGGAGCGTTATTAACCCTGATTGTATTTTCAATTTCAGGTATTTATACATCCTGGCGTGGTAAGCGGTGGTTGCATCAAGCAAGAATTGTTGCGATGGTTTGGTTAACGGTAGTAATTATTATGATCCTGATTGCATTTCTTACCAAGACCAGCGAAATTTTTTCACGACAGTGGATGGCTGCATGGACGTTTATGGCTTGGGGGTGTTTGTTAACTTTCCGTCTCGGGTTTTATAAATTGTTACAAGCAATGCGAGCTCGGGGTTGGAACCATAAGCGTATTATTATTGTTGGCACCGGCGAACTCGCTAGAAGTGTGGCAAAGAATATTCGTGAATCATCTTGGACTGGGCTCGATATAGTAGCTTTTTTCGACGATGATGCTTGCGCAGTAACCCGTGAAATTGATGGGATAGATGTGAAATGCGGTGTCAGTGACCTGCACCGTATTGTGGCGCGAAATAGCATTAATGAGGTGTGGTTGGCATTGCCGCTTAAGGAAGAAGACCGTATGAAGGAAATTCTGCAGAATCTGCGTCATAGTACGGTTAATATACGTTTCGTGCCGGGGATATTCGGATTCCGATTATTTAATCATTCCATAACTGAAGTTGCTGGATTGCCGGTTATTGATTTAAATACTTCCCCAATGGTTGGCGTTAACCGATTCATTAAAGAGTTGGAAGACCGGGTGTTAGCTTTAATTATTTTAGTCGTTATATCGCCTTTGCTGTTGTTGATATCTCTTGCGGTGAAATTAAGTTCGAAGGGGCCTGTGCTATTTAAGCAAATGCGACATGGCTGGGATGGCAAGCCCATCAAGGTTTATAAATTCAGAACCATGGTAGTGCACGAAGAGCATAATGGTTACGTAACCCAAGCTTGTAAAGGTGATATGCGTATCACCCCCTTGGGAGCATTTCTCCGTAAAACCAGCTTGGATGAGTTGCCGCAATTTTTTAATGTTCTCCAAGGACGAATGTCTATCGTGGGCCCACGGCCCCACGCTATTGCTCATAACGACCAGTACAAAGACCAAATCGAAGCTTACATGATGCGACACAAAGTTAAGCCAGGAATTACTGGTTGGGCGCAAATAAATGGTTGGCGTGGTGAAACCGATACCCTGGACAAAATGAAGCGCAGGATTGAATTTGATTTGTATTACATTGAAAATTGGACGTTATGGCTGGATTTGAAAATTATTTTTTTAAGTATGTTTAGTGGATTTGTACATCGAAATGCTTATTGAATTCGGGTGCTTGCTATAACATCGGCATAAACTCTCACAATTACTTGTTTTATCCTAGGTTTACGTCACTTACAATCATCAATGATCGAGACCAGATACTTAAGTCATACCAAACTCTGGCGTCTGATCGGATTTACGCTTCTTTTTTCGATTGTCTATTTATCGCTCACCTCGACGCCAGTAGCAATGCCTAATTTCAAATTAGCCGATAAACTAGGGCATTTGTTGGCTTATGGCTTGCTGATGTTCTGGTTTGGCCAATTGTATCCCTCGTGGTCCCGACAAGTTCGATGGTTCATCGGGTTTTGTCTCATGGGGGTAATACTTGAAGTATTGCAGGGTTTGGGGGGCGATCGTTATTTTGAGTATGCCGATATGTTGGCTAATGCCACGGGTGCAGCGCTAGGGTGGTGGCTGACCCGTGGTTGGTTTGCTGGTACATTATATAGGTTTGAGCGTTTATTGTTTACATCTGCATGACCTGCAAGTCATAAGACTGGTATCAGTTATCTCTCAGTCGTACTAGAATACCCACTTATCACTCTTTTCCTCAATCAAGGTTGCTATTTATAATATGGCCCAAGTGCTACTGGTGTTTCTGGTTTATATTCTCGGTCCTGTACTGATATTGGTTTGGGCCGTTAAGCGGTATCGGTCGGGGGTTAAACCGGATTTTATCGAAGTGGTGGCGGTAGTTCTGGCCGTGGCGTTAATCAGTTTGTTGATATTCAGTTATTCCAGCTCCATAACTGATAAGGATCGTGAAGAAATGCAGCAAATTGTTGGTACGCTAGTCGAGCGATACCCATTTCCCGTCAAGGAGCGATTTCAGGATCGGGCTGCCGTGTTTGGAGAGGCCGATGGGCGAAATTTGGTGATCAAGGTTTATGGCGTTATTGGTACCATTGAGCAGGAGAAAGTGGTGGCTATTGTGCAGAAATTGCGGCGCCAGTGGGATTCCAAGCCTATTGTTGTGAAGTTCTTTCAAGAAGAAATCTGGGAGCAAGGACCCGATGGCTCGCGGGTGCCTGCGCGGCACAAGGAGCATTTAATTCATAAGTACCATGCGGAATAAACCATGCGGAATAAACCATGCTGAATAAACCCCAGTAAATAATCTCAAAAATCCTTGCTGGACTAATAACGAGGCGCTAATCATCGTTGGCACAAATAGAGTGTTGGAGCCTGGGGTCAGCCAAAAACCGACTAAAAGTGCCATTGCAAGCAGTTTAGGCGTAGGTCTATACATGGGGTTGTCGGTTGGCTACTAAGGCCGGATATACCCTTTGTGCGTTCTCGCGATTGTGAGCCATATTTCACAACCTATACGGTAAGAACGATGGGGTTGTTTATAATCAATCGTTTATCGCTTGGTATTTTACCCCTCATTCGATAATAGGCGTTTGGTCAGACGGTATCTGCTTGGCTGTGTTGCAATATCGGTTGGTGTTGAATTACCACGTCAGGCGCACGATTTTATTCCTCCACCAGGTCTTTGTTTTTTGCAGCGTCTGCTATACTGGCATTGAGAAAAACAGCCTAATCTGTTACCTTGTAGTCCCTTCAAAGAACTCATTATTAGCTTACCGCATTTCTTGAGAGTTTATGACCAAGTTTATTTTTATTACGGGCGGCGTTGTATCTTCCCTGGGTAAGGGAATTGCTTCCGCTTCGCTTGCCGCTGTGCTCGAAGCGCGTGGTCTTAATGTCACCCTTATGAAGCTGGACCCCTATATTAACGTGGATCCAGGCACCATGAGCCCCTTTCAGCACGGAGAAGTTTTTGTAACCGAAGACGGCGCAGAAACGGACCTCGATCTAGGGCATTATGAGCGCTTTGTGCGTAGCACAATGACCCAGAAAAATAACTGTACCACGGGGCGCATTTATGCCGATGTGATTCGTAAAGAACGACGCGGGGATTATCTCGGTGGCACTGTGCAGGTTATTCCCCACATCACGGATGAAATAAAACGCCGTATTATGGCCTGTGCTTATGGCGCTGATGTTGCAATGATAGAAATTGGCGGTACGGTGGGCGATATTGAGTCACAGCCCTTTCTAGAAGCAATTCGACAAATGGCGGTAGAGTTGGGGCATGACCGTACCCTGTTTATGCATTTGACGCTGCTGCCTTATATTCCAACGGCTGGTGAGCTTAAAACCAAGCCAACCCAGCATTCCGTGAAAGAATTGCGCAGTATTGGTATTCAGCCGGATATACTATTGTGCCGGGCTGATCGCCCCATCCCCGATGACGAACGACGAAAAATAGCGCTTTTCACTAATGTAGAAGAGCGCGCTGTTATTTCTGCCGTTGATGTAAATTCCATCTACGAAATTCCGTTACGTTATCGTGCTCAAGGTCTGGATGACATTGTGGTGGATAAATTACGTATTGATGCACCCGTCGCTGATCTATCCCAATGGCAGGCGGTGGTCGATGCTTTGGCGCATCCAACGGCCAACGTTAATATCGTTATGGTTGGGAAGTATATGGATCTTACTGAGGCGTATAAATCGCTCTCAGAATCCCTGGTACATGCCGGCATACATACCCTGACTGATGTCAGTATTACCTACCTTGATTCTGAGGTTATCGAACGAGAGGGCACGCAGTGTCTAGCGTCAGCAGATGCCATCCTGGTTCCGGGCGGATTTGGCGACCGGGGTGTTGAAGGTAAAATTCAGGCAGTAGAGTATGCCAGGGTGAACAACATTCCTTATCTGGGTATTTGCCTTGGGATGCAAGTGGCGGTGATCGAATTTGCGCGCAATGTGGCACAGCTTAGCGGGGCGCATAGTACCGAGTTTGAGCAAAATCCGCCATACCCTGTCATTGCGCTTATTACAGAATGGACCACGGGCAGTGGTAATGTCGAAAAACGCAGTGCAAGTTCGGACCTTGGTGGCACCATGCGCCTGGGGGCCCAATCCTGTGTGCTGGAGCCAGGTACTCGGGTGCATAAATTGTATGGCAAGGACACTATTATCGAGCGTCACCGTCACCGTTACGAATTCAATAACGATTACTTGGATCGTCTGCAACAAAGCGGTCTAACCATTGCGGGTAAGTCTGCTGATCAGAACTTGGTGGAAGTTATTGAACTGGCAGATCACCCCTGGTTTGTCGCTTGTCAATTTCATCCGGAGTTTACGTCCACCCCGCGGGATGGGCATCCGCTTTTTAGTGGCTACATTAACGCGGCCAGAAATGCCGCAAAAACACGAGTGGCGCGCCAGGCTAATAGCCCCGTCAGCAATGCGGAGGTTTCTGCAGGATGAATAACATGGCGTTGTGTGGATTTGACGTTGGTCTCGATCAACCCTTTTTTTTAATTGCTGGCACCTGTGTCATTGAAAGCGAACAATCAGCCATCGACGTATCCGGTCAGTTGAAAGAAATAACCAGCAAGTTGGGTATACCCTTTATTTACAAGTCGTCCTTTGATAAAGCCAATCGCTCTTCAAGCCAAAGTTTTCGTGGTTTGGGGTTAGAGCAGGGGTTACGTATTTTGCAGGCGGTTAAAGAACAAATTAATGTGCCAGTGCTCACCGATGTGCATGAAGATACGCCTCTGGATGAGGTGGCGAGTGTGGTCGATGTTTTGCAAACGCCGGCTTTTTTGTGTCGACAAACCAACTTTATACAAAATGTGGCACGTCAGGGTAAGCCGGTTAACATTAAAAAAGGTCAGTTTTTAGCGCCCTGGGACATGAAAAACGTCGTTGATAAAGCCCGTGAAGTCGGCAATGAGCATATCATGGTGTGTGAACGTGGCGCCTCATTCGGCTATAATACCTTGGTTTCGGATATGCGGGGAATAGTGATAATGCGTGAAACCGGTTGCCCGGTCGTGTTTGACGGGACGCATTCGGTACAACAACCTGGCGGCCAGGGAACCACATCGGGAGGGCAGCGGCAGTTTGTACCGGTGTTAGCTCGGGCAGCAGTGGCATCAGGTATTGCAGGTTTGTTTCTGGAAACCCATCCAGATCCCGATAAGGCGCTTAGCGATGGTCCTAATTCATGGCCATTACATCAAATGGAAGCATTGTTAGCGTCTCTGAAAGCCATTGATGATACCACCAAGTCTCACGGATTTAGTTTTGATCCAACGTCGAATTGAGTTGAGTTTTTCTCAATAGGCAATATGGCTCATGCCCGCTTTTGTCAGGATCTGCCTGCGCCCTTAAGCCCGCAGGACCGCTATGATGCTTGGAGCAAAGACGCTAATTATCGTAAGTTAGCAAGTAGATTAGCAATATGTTTCTAGTAATATTAAGTTCGGTAACCTTAAGTTTGGTAACTTTAAATTCGGTAACTTTAAGTCCAGCAATATACAGTTCAGTAACATACATTCAGTAACCATTAGTGAAAAACGGAGTAATTAGCGTGACAACCAGGTCCATCATAACGGATATTCGTGCAAGAGAAATTATTGATTCCCGAGGAAACCCTACGGTAGAAGCTGATGTTTATTTGGAGTGTGGTGCCATCGGCAGAGCCGCAGTACCCTCCGGTGCATCCACAGGGTCGCGAGAAGCGATTGAGCTACGTGATGATGACGCTAACCGTTATCTTGGTAAGGGCGTGCTTAAAGCCGTCGCGAATGTGAACGGTGAAATACGTGATGCCTTGCTCGGCAAAGATGGCGCTGATCAAGCCGCGATCGACGAAAAAATGATAACGCTTGACGGCACTGATAACAAAGGGCGCCTAGGCGCCAATGCGATGCTGGCTGTTTCAATGGCAACCGCAAAAGCGGTTGCCATTGAAAAAGGAATGCCGTTGTACCGGTATTTGGGATCACACCATTTAGGTAATGGCGAACAATATCAAATGCCAGTGCCAATGATGAACATTATTAATGGTGGCTCCCATGCCGATAATAGCGTCGATTTACAGGAATTTATGGTAATGCCCCTGGGTGCATCCAGCCTGTCAGAAGCTGTGCGTTGTGGCGCGGAAATTTTTCATGCTTTGAAAAAAGTGCTTAATAGTCGCGGACTAAACACAGCCGTGGGTGATGAGGGGGGATTTGCACCGGATTTACCTTCGAACGAAGCGGCCATTGAGGTTATTTTGGAAGCCGTGGAAAAGGCTGGTTACAAAGCCGGTAGCGATGTGTTTATTGGTATCGATGCGGCTGCCTCCGAGTTTTATAAAAATGGTCGATACGAGCTGACGTCAGAAGGTAAAAGCCTCAGCGCTGCGGAGTTTGTTGATGTGCTTGCCTCCTGGGTTGATAAATACCCGATACTGAGTATTGAAGATGGGCTTGACGAAAACGACTGGGATGGCTGGAAATTGCTAACAGAGCGTTTGGGCGACAAAGTACAGTTGGTGGGGGATGATTTATTTGTTACCAACGCAAAAATACTACAGCAAGGCATCGATAAACACATTGCCAATTCTATTTTGATCAAAGTGAATCAAATTGGTACCTTAACCGAGACCCTTGAAGCGATCGCACTGGCTAAAAAATCGGGCTATACCGCGGTTATATCCCATCGTTCTGGTGAAACCGAAGATGCCACAATCGCAGACTTGGCGGTTGCGACTAATGCCGGGCAAATAAAAACGGGATCCTTGTCACGCTCAGATCGTATCGCGAAATATAATCAGCTTATTCGGATTGAAGAAGAGCTCAACGCGAATGCCAGCTATCCCGGGCGCACTGTATTTAAGCAATTAAGTTAAGATGCCAGGTTAAAGGGTATAAATTAAACAACACATAAGTTAAGCGATACTTGGGTTAAGCAACACTTAGGTTAAGCAACGCTTAGGTTAAGCAACATAAGTTCGGCTTCGGTAAGCGAGGCGAGTGAGCAAGGCTACTACGTCAAATAACGGGGTTAAGTCGGCGTGATATTTAACCCGATCAAATAATAATATTGCCTCTGCTGATACTGACGTATGCCAGTTACTTACGGTTAAAGGTAACGTAACTTTGGCGATAACTTATTTAGTCGGTGACTTATGTTGGTCTTAGCCACTTTACGCGGATATCCCCCCGGCTATTGACCGGGGTATTTTCTCCCCTGTCATGGTATCTTGCTATCCAGCTGTTGAAAGGGGGCTTCTGACAGAGGTCTGATGAAAGCGCTCATTTCCATATTCATTATATTGTTAGTATTGTTGCAGTTTAAACTTTGGTTTGGTGACGGCAGTATGCGAGAGGTTTGGCGTTTGGAAGCCGCGATCGAAACGCAGCAGCAACAAAATACCCAACTGCAAGAACGTAACGCAGCGCTGGAAGCAGAAGTCAATGACCTTAAGAAAGGGTTGGAGGCGATCGAAGAAAGGGCGCGCAGCGAGTTAGGAATGATTAAAGAAGGGGAAACCTTCTATCAAATCATTGACACCCGGATTGCCAATGATCAAGTTGTCGATGATCAAATGACCGAAAATAATAACCCCAAAGGCCAATCGCCCGTTGAATAGTCATCACGGCGCTTACTGGTTGGTATCGGTGCAACGATGATCACCACGGAAACTAAAAAACATGCTTATTGGGCCGTGGTGCCCGCGGCTGGTGCGGGTAAGCGTATGCAGGCGGACATCCCTAAGCAGTACCTGGAAATTCAGCAAAAACCAATTTTGGCACACACCATTGGTGGTTTGCTGGCGCATCGCCGCATTACCGGTGTGGTGGTGGCGGTTTCAGTGGATGATGAACGATGGCAACACCTTTCATTTGCGTCGGATAAACCCGTTATTGCTGTCGCGGGAGGCACCGAACGGCATTTCTCTGTAAAAAATGCATTGGACCGATTATCCGATATTGCCAGTGATGATGATTGGGCATTAGTGCATGATGCAGCCCGGCCTTGTCTACGGCATCAGGATATCGATCATTTGATTGACGAAATATCACAACACCCCGTGGGTGGATTGTTGGCTTATCCCGTGCGCGATACCATGAAACGCTCAGATGAAAATAATACGGTAATTCAGACCGTTGAGCGTGAAGCTCTATGGCATGCACTAACGCCTCAAATGTTTCGCATTAATACGTTGCGGGAGGCTTTGCAGATGACAATAGATAATCAGGTGCAGGTGACTGATGAGGCCGCTGCAATGGAATATATGGGGTTGGTGCCAAAGTTGGTATTGGGCCGTGCTGATAACATTAAAATAACCACTCCAGAGGATTTATCGTTAGCGGCATTTTATTTGGAAAAAATATCTGCTTCAAATGCTTAGGCAACACAGCTACCCCATAAAAAACCAGTACGACGTCAGTTTTTACGAGCGAGTTATCAAATGAGAATAGGCCACGGTTACGATGCACATCAATTTGCTGCAGGACGCCAATTAGTCATAGGAGGCGTCAATATTCCCCATCATGAGGGGTTGGCTGCGCACTCTGACGGTGATGTGTTATTGCACGCCGTTTGTGATGCGTTGCTGGGCGCGGCAGGCTTGGGCGATATCGGTAAACATTTTCCCGACTCGGATCAGGCATATGACAACATCGATAGTCGTGTTCTGTTACGGCACGTAATTGATCTGTTGGTGCAGCGTAGATATTCGGTCGCTAACATTGATGTGACTGTCGTCGCTCAGGCACCTAAATTAGCGGCTTACATTGTTAAAATGAGGCAGAATATTAGCGACGATATTGGTATTGAGCCTGATCGCATCAATGTTAAAGCGACGACCACCGAAGGTATGGGGTTTACCGGGCGACGTGAAGGTATTGCGGCCCATGCGGTTGCGCTGCTGCAAGAGTCAACTGATTAATTTCGTAATAATCTCGTGTTAACCTTTGGAACACGTTATTGTGCCATCATATTTACCCTCTGCGTGTTATGCGCCACGGATTCTGAGTCGCTGTGATTAATTGCCATCATCATCAATTAGCTTATGTCAATGGTTTACCGCCGTTGACGGCGGGTATCAAAAAAAGCCCACATGATTTCATGGTTGATGAACAACTTAGTTTTAGCCTGGAAGGTGAGGGTACGCATGATTATTTGTTAATCCGCAAAGTGCAGCTCAACACCGAAGACGTTGTAAGCCGCCTTTCGAAACACGCCCAAGTGAAGCCTGTTGCCATCGGTTATGCCGGTTTAAAGGACAAAAATGCAATTACCTCGCAGTGGTTCAGTGTGAATCTTGCAGGAAAAAAACAACCTGATTGGCAATTGATGAACGATGATCAATTGCAGGTCATCGAGGTGCAAAAGCACTCGCGTAAGTTGAAACGCGGTGCCATCAAAAGTAATCGCTTCCAACTGACGCTTCGCAATTTTGAAGGTGCTCGGGATGATCTAGAACATCGGATCAATAGGATTCGGCAGCATGGTGTTCCCAATTATTTTGGTGAGCAGCGGTTTGGCCGAAGTGATGCCAATTTGAGAAAAGCCGCCAAATTGTTTGCAGGTGAAATCAACGTAAAAAACCATCACCAACGCGGTTTATATTTATCTGCTGCACGCTCTTATTTGTTTAATCAGGTACTGTCGAAACGTGTGGCCGAAGGAACATGGAGCACAGTGCTAGCAGGCGAGGCCTGTATTCTCGATGGTTCGAATAGTTTTTTTGTACCGGAGGGTGTTGTCACAGCTTCGATAGAGGAACCCGTCGATGGTGCTGATGTTGCCCCGTGTCCGGACACGTCCCCTGAGACACTGATGCAGCGGCTTGAACACTGGGACATACACCCCAGTGGTCCGTTATGGGGCGCGGGTGAGTTGCCAACCTTGGCTGCTGTCAATGCAATGGAGGAGCAAGTGGCGTCAACTTTTAGCTCATTAAGTGATGGGCTTGTCAGGGCTGGGTTAAAGCAGCAACGGCGTTCCCTGAGGATGCAAGTACATGCCTTACAATGGGAAATGACCGGGAGTGATGTTTTCCTAACGTTTGATCTGGCATCAGGGAGCTATGCAACGGTGGTATTGCGGGAAATCGTGCAGGGTACGGGATAATCGCTTTTAATTAGTCGGTAATCAATGAGTGAGTCATCAATTAGTATGGAATCGCTTCAGTAAGGTTTGACTTGCTAAGCCATTGTTTTTTTATTGGAGTGTTTGCGATAGACCGGTACCGTAAAGACAGGCATATAACGGATTATTTTATCCCTGGACAGTGTCAGGACGTATGTCGCTGTCGTTTCAGTAATATGTATAACGCGCCTGTGCCGCCATCTCGCTGCATGGCTGAGCAAAATGCCAGAACCTCAGGGGTATCGCGTAACCATCGGTTTACATGCTGCTTAATAACCGGTTTGTTGGCAAGCGAGCCTTTGCCTCGACCATGAATCAATAATAGGGTGCGCCATTGCTCTGCGATGGCAGTATTGATACATTCGTGCAATTGCCCGCCCGCCTGCTCAATGGTCATACCGTGTAAATCGATTGTGTGGTTGATTGGGTATTGACCGTGTTTTAATTTGCTCAGCATTTTTGGTTGAACACCGGATCGTGAGAAAAACAGTGCCTCATTCGGCGATATTTCCACCAGATAGTCCATTTCGATAAAGCGGCCTTGGGATGCTGCCTGTGCGGATGTGGAAGCCGGTGTTGCTTTGTTTTTTGAGGGCGCTGGTGGTTGATGTGGTTCGATTTTGTCGTGAGTGAGTGGCGTTACGTCCTGCACCATTTTACGGAACAAAGCAGTGTCCTCTTTAGCCACATTTTTACCAGAATTGTTTTTTTTCGTTGTCATCTTTGTGGAACCGGCTAATCTTTGACATAATTCGTTTTGCGCTCAGCAGGAACGCTTAATCCGAATTTCAGTGAACCTATTTTAGTGGACTAATTTCAGTGGACCAGGTGTAAAACAGACCTAATGCGAATTTTACTCAGTAATGACGACGGATACCAAGCATCTGGCCTAAAATGGCTGGCTAATATGCTGCAGACCGTAGCGGAGGTAACTGTCGTTGCCCCCAACCGTAATCGCAGTGGCGCCAGTAATTCCTTAACATTAGACATGCCAATGCGGGTAACAGAAACCGAGAACGGGTTTTTTAGCGTTGATGGCACGCCGACGGACTGTGTGCATCTTGCCATTACCGGTTTATTGGACCAAGAACCGGATATGGTTGTTGCCGGTATTAACGCGGGTTCAAACCTTGGTGACGACGTTATTTATTCCGGTACAGTTGCTGCGGCAATCGAAGGCCGCTTTTTGGGGTTACCGGCAATTGCTGTCTCCTTAGTGGGCGATAACCCGGTTTATTACGAAACGGCTGCACAGGTTACTCTTAGTTTAATTGAAAAACTGCAAAAAGACCCCTTGCCTGCGGATACGATTCTTAATGTTAATGTGCCGGACGTATCCTGGGATGAATTAACGGGAATGGAGGCGACGCGGTTAGGGCGGCGTCATAAATCAAAACCCGTGGTTAAGGCGAAAGACCCCCGGGGCAGGACTATTTACTGGGTAGGGCCGGTGGGTGCTGAAGAAGATGCCGGTGTGGGTACAGATTTTCATGCAATACGAAACAATGCGGTTTCCATTTCGCCGATACACGTGGATTTAACGCAATATAAAGCGATCGATAAAGTCGCGGGATGGTTGCCCGGGGTGGTTAAAACAAAGCAAACACAACAATAAATCATCACAAAATAATCATTAACAGGTACCGTTCGGGTTAATAATGGGTATTCACTGTGGTATTCATTATGGTTTTTACCGTGGTTTTTACCACAGTTTCCAGCATGGTTGACACCATGGCTATCAATGATCGGTATTACTGGTTAGTTCTATTTTGTTTGCAGTTAGGTTATTAGCATTAAGTTATTCGTATCAAGTTATTAGCATTAAGGGGAAAACTAAAAATGGCGCTAGCATCAAAGCTAAGCTTTGCTTATGAGCGGGGAACGACCGGCAATGATTAGCGAGCATCGCGGAATTGGAATGACATCGCAGCGTACACGGGAGCGATTGGTTAAGCGCCTGGAAGAGCAGGGAATCAAAAATGTCTCTGTGTTGGACGCCATCCGGCAGACCCCCAGACACTTGTTTGTTGACGAGGCGCTTGCCAGCCGCTCCTATGAAGATACCGCCCTGCCAATTGGTCATAGCCAGACGATTTCTCAACCTTATATTGTTGCACGTATGACCGAAGCGCTGGTTGAATCCGGGCCGCTGAATAAGGTGCTGGAGGTAGGAACCGGTTCAGGATACCAAGCGGCCATTATGTCACGATTTGCTGATACGGTTTATACCGTCGAGCGCATAGAACCACTGTTATCCCGAGCGAGGCGACTATTTGTAAAACTAAAAATACGTAATATCCGCGTTCACTATAGTGATGGCACCTGGGGATGGCCAGAAAATGAACCCTATGATGGTATTATCGTCACAGCGGCACCCGTGGAGATACCTCAGGCACTGTTACAGCAATTACAAATAGGGGGGCGTTTAATTATGCCCGTTGGCCAACAGGGCAAGCAGGAATTAGTGCTGATATCACGAACGGAGTCTGGTTATGATCGAGAAGTGCTGAATCACGTTAGTTTTGTGCCATTGCTGGGAGGGACAATCTAATACGTTGCCGAACTCACAAGGGTTCAGTCTATCGTGGCTTGGCTTGCTATTACCCAGTACGCCGTTGCCCCGTTTGACTGCACATTAAACTGATTTTTACCTCAACTAATTGGAAGTCGTATAAGCCCATGTTCTCCACACTCTATGATAAAACCATGCGATGGGCAGCCCATCGGCATGCCCAGTGGTATCTTGCAGGACTAAGTTTTGCTGAATCGTCATTTTTCCCCATTCCACCGGATGTCATGTTGGCACCAATGTCACTGGCGAAGCCTGATCGCGCCTGGCGTTTCGCGTTCATTACCACGATTTTTTCGGTATTGGGCGGTGCTGCAGGATACCTGATCGGTATGTTTGCGTTTGACATTATTCAGCCCTGGTTACAAACCGCCGGTTATATGGACAAATATCAGCTTGCTGTGGAGTGGTTTAGTGAGTGGGGTATCTGGGTGGTATTTATCGCTGGTTTTTCGCCAATCCCTTATAAAGTGTTTACGGTTGCGGCAGGCGTGATTGCCATGGCCTTTTTACCTTTTATTATCGCGTCGTTGATTGGGCGTGGTGCGCGCTTTTTTATTGTTGCGGGTCTAATGGCGAGAGGTGGTGAAAAAATGGACACGATATTGCGCCAATACGTTGATCGAATTGGCTGGGGGCTTGTCGTGGTCACTGTAATCGCCATCGGGTGGTTGCAGCTCGTATAATCATTTTAGAACAACTGCACGCGTTGTTGTTGTTGTTGTCGGGCTAACACGAAACAGCTCAATTTATGTTCATAACCCGGATTTAACAAGACCGAATCTTATGTACAGACCGTTATGGTTTTCTGTTTGTTGCAAAATACCCTGGATGCCAGATAACGTTCATTATAAACGGCGAAACCATCGTTCTCGACATTGTTGTTATTTGCGTAGCGGCAAATCAGGTGTTAGAAACGTTGCGTCGATCCATCATTGTGTATTCCAATTCCTGTCGCTCTCTCTTATTATGTTTATAGTAACCGGTTGTGGCAGCCACGTTTATCATTTCGTTGAACCGGGGGAAACCTTGTATTCTATTAGCTGGGCCTATGGTCACGATTATCGGGAAGTGGCCCAGTGGAATCACATGAACTCACCCTACGTGATTAAGCGTGGTCAGCGCCTACGGGTTGCAATACCATCAGCCGATGTTAAGGCAACCGCCGGAAAAACAGGTGGAAATCAAAAAAAACATAATAAAAATAATAGTATAAAGTCATCCCGTGGCATTGGTAAAGAAACAAGCCGCAGCGCCGATAAAAACAATGCGGCTAATTTTCGTACAAAAACAGATTTACGGAAGGGTCAATTAAATTCTGCACAGGGGCACAATAAGCCTATACGCGATCGGGTCAATACGGGGAGTTTTAAATGGCAGTGGCCGACTAAACGGGGAACCGTGATACAGACATTTGACGCGAATGATCCACGCAAAAAAGGGCTGGATGTGGCCGGAAGTGCAGGTCAACCCATTTATTCGGCTGCTTCGGGCCGAGTTGTTTACAGTGGAGGTGGACTTACCCGGTACGGAAGGCTTATCATCGTTAAACATAACGAGACATATCTAAGTGCGTATGCGCATAATAAGCGTTTGTTGGTTAAAGAAGGTGAATTACTCAAAACTGGCCAATTAATAGCCGAAATGGGGAGTACTGGAACCACCAATACGAAATTGCATTTTGAAATACGCCGTAACGGGAAGCCGGTAGATCCCTTGCGTTATTTGCCTCAAAAAATGCAGTAGGCGGGATGGAAATAGGGCTGTTACTCATATTACAGAAAACCACGATTTAAGCTGGAAGACATTATTTGACAAAATTGAGACCATTTATTGAATTGTTGCAATTGATTGTTGAATGATGTGCTTACGGTTTGAGCATTAAAGGTAAGATTTTGGGGATATGACAAATCAGGAAGACGAAGTGACCACAAATATTAGTATTGACAATGTTGAGGATAGCGTTGATAGCGGCGAATTGGATTTAGAACCCGCTGATAATAGTTCACTCAACGCAGACGATGACACTGGCAACGCTGTTGTAGCAAAAAAAACCAGCTACTCCCGCAGCGAGGTTACCGATCGTGATTTAGACGCAACTCGGCTATACCTCAGCGAAATCGGGTTTTCGCCGCTGCTAACGGCGGAAGAAGAAGTTTATTATGCGCGTTTAATCAACAAAGGGGATGAAAATGCCCGCAAGCGCATGATAGAAAGTAACTTACGCCTGGTCGTTAAAATTGCGCGGCGATACCTTAACCGTGGTCTGGCATTGCTTGATTTAATTGAGGAAGGCAATCTCGGGCTTATTCGTGCTGTGGAAAAATTTGATCCGGAGCGCGGGTTTCGTTTTTCAACCTACGCTACCTGGTGGATTCGGCAAACAATTGAGCGGGCGATAATGAACCAAACTCGCACAATTCGGTTACCGATCCATGTAGTGAAAGAAATTAATATTTACCTACGTGCAGCCCGTCATTTGTCGCAAAAATTAGACCATGAACCCAGCCCCGAAGAAATTGCCGAGATGCTGGATAAACCCATTGAAGACGTAAAACGCATGCTAGGGCTTAATGAGCGTGTTACCTCTGTGGATGTACCGTTAGGCAGAGATAGCGATAAATCCATACTTGACGCCATTCCCGATGAGCATAATGTGGATCCGGCGGTGCTATTACAAGACCAGGATATTCAGGGGTGCCTGGAGTTATGGTTATCACAATTAAATGACAAACAGCGTGAAGTCGTGGAGCATCGTTTTGGTTTACATGGTCGTGAAGTGGCAACGCTGGAAGAAGTCGGTAACGAGTTAGGGGTAACCCGTGAACGGGTGCGCCAGATTCAGCTGGAAGCCTTAAAGCGATTACGAGAGATTATGGAGCGCGAAGGTTATTCCGTCGATAATATTTTAAAGTAACCCGAATCTGAATACCCCGTATTCCTTGCTGGACATCGTTCGTTCTGTGAGAAGTGCGGGGTGTTAATGCCGTTGCTCGTTGGCTGGGCAAGCTAAAGCATCATCGCCAGCGCGACGTTGCGGCCTTCGTTGACTAAAATATTATAAGTGCGGCAAGCGGCTGGGGTTGCCATCACCTCCACGCCAATTCCCTGGACCATCAGTTCTATGGTCAGTTGGGAGTCTGGAAATCGCAAGGTATCACCCGTTCCTAAAACAACCACTTCTGGCGCTAACGCAGCCACCACTTTAAGATCATCTCCAGAGAGTTGTGTTACGGATTTCGGTGACCAATCTTCGATCAGGCAATTCGGTGTCATAATAAAACTGGACGTTAATGCATAATGCTGCTGTGACGGCGGTTGCCCGGATTGTCGTTCCGCTGGGACAATGATCTTGATCTCATGCGTAGAATAAGCGCGCACCATATAGGCGGCGGCATCGTGATCCTGGTTAAATTGCATAATGGGTCTCCGAGACGTTTATTTAAATAAATTTACTGTTCGCTAAAAATACCGTATTGCCAATTGACACACATTTAGGCAGTGAGTACTGTAGTCCCCTTTTTTCAAGAAAGGGTTGAAAAAAGGGGACTGCGTTGGTCTTACAACGGTATAAAGCCTCCGTTAAACTAGTTGGATTGCGATAACTGACTGAAAGAAAACATTTTTTTAGTCAGGTAAATAGGGCCACACAATAGACGACCAGCTGATTTTTCTCAGTGAAAGATACACGGATGATCAAGGGCCAAATTAAGCCCGCCCTCCGATATAGCGATTAAATCGACTATATCGGTAAGTTATGGCATCAATACCGCGAATAATTGAGTAATATCCGGTCATCTGGTATTGAAACATTGCTTAGTAACACTTATTAGTAACACTTATTTAATAACATTAGCCTAGTGGATAACACGGGCGTAATAATAGTTGGTTTAGTAACCTTGATTTAATTAACTCAGGCTTAATTAAACCTGACACAATCGATCAAACTTGGTGGTCTCGGTTAACGACTCATACCATAAGATACAGTAGGTAACAGTATTGATAACAGATTTCCCTAGAATTAAACGCTTGCCGCCCTATGTGTTTAATATTGTAAACCAATTGAAAGCCGAAGCGCGATCCCGTGGTGAAGATATTATTGATTTTGGCATGGGAAACCCAGATCAGCCTACCCCCACACATGTGGTTGACAAGCTGGTGGAAGCGGCGCAGCGCAAAGATACGCATCGTTATTCCATGTCTAGGGGGATTCCCCGCCTGCGCAAGGCTATTTGCAATTGGTATAAGACGCGCTATGACGTTGAGCTGAACCCCCAAACAGAAGCCATCGTAACCATCGGCTCCAAGGAAGGTCTGGCCCATCTGGCGTTAGCCACGGTTGGGCCGGGTGATGCTGTGCTGGTGCCTAACCCCTCATATCCCATTCACCCTTATGGTTTTGTGATTGCGGGGGCCGATATTCGGCATGTACCGCTGATACCCGGTGGTGATTTTTTTGCAGAATTGGAAAAAGCCATTAAAAACTCATGGCCCAAGCCTAAAATGCTGGTGCTTAATTTTCCAGGCAATCCCACCACCCAATGTGTAGACCTGTCTTTTTACGAAAAAGTGGTGGCTATTGCCAGAGAGCATGAAATTTGGGTGGTTCAGGACTTGGCGTATGCTGACATTGTTTTTGATGGCTATGAGCCGCCTTCCATCCTGCAGGTGCCTAACGCCAAAGACGTGGCAGTAGAGTTTTTCACTTTATCAAAAAGCTATAATATGCCGGGTTGGCGAGTGGGTTTTATGTGTGGTAATCCGCTGTTAGTGGAGGCACTGGCGCGCATGAAATCTTATCTTGATTACGGTATGTTTACGCCAATTCAGGTGGCCGCTATTTCGGCGCTGGAAGGCCCTCAAGACTGTGTGACGCAAATTCGCGCCATGTATTATGAGCGTCGCAATGTGCTTTGCGATGGGCTTAACTCTATTGGTTGGCAGGTGGAGCGGCCCAAAGCCACCATGTTTGTCTGGGCCCCCATTCCTGATCAGTATCGCGAGATGGGATCACTGGAATTTGCGAAAAAATTATTGCACGAAGCGAAAGTGGCTGTGTCGCCCGGGGTGGGGTTCGGCGATTATGGTGACCAGCATGTACGATTTAGTCTGATTGAAAATGAACATCGCATCAGGCAAGCTATTCGCGGTTTGCGGGATATGCTCCGCAAAGATCAGCGCTCGGCATAGGTCAGCTTATAGTACCGGCTGATGATCTCACTATTGGGTGGGGTCGGCCGCCGTCACAGATAATCGTTAATAGGTTTACTTAAATACAGTACGCACAATATAGGTAAGGAGTAAAGATAGCAGTGGAACCCGTAAAAGTAGGATTATTGGGGCTGGGAACAGTCGGTGGCGGTACCGTAAACGTATTATCTCGTAACGCACAGGAAATTACCCGACGTGCCGGCCGTGGTATTCAGGTGAGTCATGCGGCAGCACGTGATCTTAATAAAGCGCGGATCTGCAACACCGATACTATTCAGTTGAGCACGACACTTCAAGACGTTGTTGATAATCCCGAGGTGCAAATCGTTGTGGAATTAATCGGGGGTGAAAAGCTGGCCCGTGAAATGGTCATGCGCGCTATTGCCAACGGCAAACACGTCGTTACCGCCAATAAAGCATTGATAGCCAACTATGGTAATGAGATCTTTGCTGCTGCACAAAATAAAGGTGTCATGGTGGCGTTTGAGGCAGCGGTGGCTGGTGGAATCCCTATCATTAAAGCGGTGCGCGAAGGATTGGCCGGCAATCGTATCGAATGGCTGGCCGGTATTATTAATGGCACCGGCAATTATATTCTAACCGAGATGCAGGATAAGGGCAGTCAGTTCGAGGACGTGCTGGCAGAAGCGCAGCGCCTAGGATATGCAGAAGCTGATCCAACGTTTGATGTGGAAGGCATCGATGCGGCTCATAAGCTGGCAATTCTTGCCGCGATAGCGTTTGGTATTCCGCTGCAGTTTAAAAAAGTATACACCGAAGGTATCACCAACATATCACGGGAAGATGTCGAGTATGCCGAACAACTGGGTTATCGCATAAAGCATTTAGGTATTGCTAAACGCACTGATGCAGGCATTGAAATGCGGGTACATCCTACGTTGATACCTGAGCGGCGTTTAATCGCAAACGTCGACGGTGTTATGAATGCTGTTCTGGTGAAAGGCGATGCCGTAGGCCCAACGTTGTATTATGGTGCCGGTGCGGGTGCTGAAGCCACCGCGTCTGCAGTGGTTGCGGATATTGTGGATGTCGTGCGAACCCTGACATCAGACCCCGAAAATCGAGTTCCTCACCTGGCCTTTCAGGCGGATGCATTGAGTGATGTACCGATTTTGCCGATGGAGGATGTCAAAACCGCGTACTATTTAAAGTTACGTGCCGAAGATAAGCCCGGGGTGTTGGCTGATGTTACCCGTATTCTTAGTGATAGCGGCATTAGCATCGAAGCGATTATTCAAAAAGAACCCAAGGATACCGGTATGGAGCAGGATCGTACCGCAACCATCATTATGCTAACGCATACTGTGGTTGAAGGCAGTATGAACCAGGCAATAACACGGATTGAGGCCCTTGGTGCCATTAAGGGATCGGCAATGCGTATTCGCATGGAACACCTGTCAAAGTAATCATTACAATATTTTTTGGACGTGGCGTTGAAATAATGACAGGCAGGCTTGTGGGGGAATATTGCGGGGCACGTTGAGAATAAAGCCTACGCTTTTGGCTGCGTAACCCGAAGCAAGTGTACCCCAGAGAGAAGCATAACAAGAGACAGACGTAACCAGAGGCAATCGTCACCAGAGGCAATCGTCACCAGAGACAAGCGTCACCAGAGAATAAAGACATCACACATTTTATTTATACACCACTAACTTTTACATTACTACACTTACGTCAGAGGTAACAACATGCCATTTCGGTCACGTTATACGGGATTAATTGATAAATACCGCGATCGCCTGCCTGTTCATGATGATACGCGTATCATCAGTTTAGGCGAGGGAAATACGCCATTGATTCGTTTAAACAATATCCCCTCGCAATTAAAAAGTGATGTGGATATCTATGTTAAATACGAAGGGCTTAATCCAACCGGATCGTTTAAAGACCGGGGTATGACCATGGCTGTTACGAAAGCAGTGGAAGCTGGCAGTCGCGCCATCATTTGTGCCTCCACCGGCAACACCTCCGCCGCGGCGGCCGCTTATGCCGCTAGGGCGGGTATTACCGCCTTTGTATTAATACCCGAAGGAAAAATTGCGATGGGTAAGCTGGCGCAGGCAATGATGCACGGTGCGGTTGTGATCCAAATCAAAGGTAATTTTGATGATGGTATGCGGATTGTTAAAGAAGTGGCTGAAGAAGCGCCCGTTACTATCGTTAACTCCATCAATCCCTTTCGTTTACAAGGACAAAAGACGGCCGCGTTTGAAATTCTTGAAGAGCTAGGCAGTGCGCCTGATTATCATTGTATCCCCGTTGGCAACGCCGGCAACATCACGGCGCACTGGATGGGATACAGTGAGTACCATGAACACGGTATTGTTAATAATTTACCGGTTATGGTTGGCTACCAGGCGGCGGGTTCCGCACCGTTTTTACGTGGTGAAATGGTGGATAACCCCGAAACGGTGGCTACTGCCATTCGCATTGGGCATCCTCAAAGCTGGGACGCGGCCTGGAAAGTACAGAAAGAATGCCAGGGCTGGTTTGATGAATGTGAAGACCACGATATCCTCAGCGCACAAAAAATGCTGGCGCAGCACGAAGGCATTTTTTGTGAGCCTGCCTCTGCCACATCACTCGCCGGGGCAATTCGGGATATTAATACGGGCAAAATTCCTGCTGGCAGTAAAATTGTTTGCACCCTTACCGGGCACGGCTTAAAAGACCCCGATACCGCCATTAAACAAAGTACGTCTCCCATGATTACGGTTGAGGCCACGATGGGTGCCGTCAAAACGGCGATTTTGAGTAATATGAAAGAGTGATGGTAGCTCTTATCAATTATTTGACTGCTTGCTTGTTATGCAATGTGCCCGATACCCCATACCCACCACTCAGCGGTATTGACGTCATCTAGCCATAAACATCCAATGAAATTTGAATTACTGAGCAACGACGGCACCGCCCGGCGCGGGCGCCTGGTTTTTGAGCGGGGCGTAGTGCAGACTCCGGCGTTTATGCCGGTAGGTACCTATGGCACCGTTAAAGCGATGACGCCAGAGGAATTACAGGGCATAGGTGCGGAAATCATTTTGGGCAATACGTTTCACCTGATGTTGCGTCCTGGCACCGAGGTCATCAAAAAACACGGTGATTTGCATCAGTTTATGCATTGGCAAGGCCCAATTCTGACAGACTCGGGCGGGTTCCAAGTGTTTAGTTTGGGGGCGCGGCGGAAAATTACGGAACAAGGGGTCACATTCGCATCACCCGTTGATGGTCGTAAGGTGTTTCTTGGGCCAGAGGAGTCCATGCAAGTACAGAGGGATCTGGGAGCCGATATCGTCATGTGTTTTGATGAGTGCACACCTTATCCGGCAGAGGAAGCGCAGGCGCGACGCTCGATGGAGTTGTCATTACGCTGGGCTGAACGTAGTAAACAGGCCCATGCCGATAACCCGGCCACCTTGTTCGGTATCATCCAGGGTGGCATGTACCCGCAATTACGCGATATTTCCCTGCAGGGGTTATTGGATATCGGTTTTAATGGTTATGCTATTGGTGGCTTATCGGTTGGCGAACCTAAAGACGATATGTTGCAGATACTTAAGCATATTGTAGGCGCGATGCCTGTCAATAAACCTCGTTACTTAATGGGCGTTGGGACTCCCGAAGACCTTGTCATGGCGGTATGCCGAGGTGTTGATATGTTCGATTGTGTCATGCCCACCCGAAACGCCCGAAATGGTCATTTATTTGTCAGGCAGGGCGATATTAGAATCCGTAATGCCCAATATCGGGATGATACCCGCCCACTGGATCCCGACTGTGGTTGTTATACCTGTCAGAATTACAGCCGGGCTTATTTACGACATTTAGATAAAACCGGTGAAATGTTAGGCCCGCGTTTGAACACCATTCATAACCTGTATTATTACCAATCCCTCATGAAGGGCCTACGTGAAGCCATTGCGGCGGGGTGTTTGGCCGATGCGGTTAGTGAGTTCTATGCATTACGCGGTTTACCAGAGGCATTGCCGTAGCTTGGTATGTGTTAAAAATTAAGCAAAATTTCCGTTTACGTTGGTTTCCTATGCAACCAATGGCGTAATTATGTAATAATAGCGCCCGCTTACCCTGCCGGAGGTGCTGGGCATGCGTCAAGCCGACGACGTGGCCATTTATCCTGCACTGTAAAGGACGTAGTAACCGGGCGTAGTAAGCCAAAACTAGAACCAACGTTAGCGCTTAATACGGAGATAAAAGTGTAGGTGGGTGCTCAATCGAGCGCGAACGTTAAAAACAAAACAATCGATTTCAACAAAAGAATTAGAAGGATAGTTAACTATGAGTTTTTTTATCTCCGATGCGTTGGCCGAAGGCGCAGCTGCTGGGCCGGCAGATGGTGGTCTATTAGGGTTTTTGCCACTTATTCTGATTTTTGTTTTATTTTATTTCTTATTAATTCGCCCACAGACAAAGCGAGCCAAAGAGCATAAACAAATGGTTGAAGCACTGTCAAAGGGTGATGAAGTGGTCACCAATGGCGGTTTGTTGGGGCGTGCAACTGACGTAGAGGACAGTTTTGTAACCTTGGAAATCGCCGATGGTGTGCAGGTAAAAATACAGCGCAATGCGGTCGCCAGTTTAGTGCCAAAAGGCACCATAAAAAACAAGGCTTAGTACTGAGCGTGCTGAGTGTCGGCGTAAATATGGTGTTAAACCCGGCGCCTTGTCCCTTGCGTCGGTGAGCAATCGCGCCCCAAGTTAGGTCGTATGGGGTAAGCCGGTGGCAGCACGTTAAATAACGAATGCAGGTATTGTCATTGTAGGTATTGTTATTGCAGGTTGCGGCGACATAGTTTGTGTTTTTGAGACTGGAAACTGCCTCCGTTTGTTTTTCGATATTGTTAGAAATATCTGTTAATTAAGAACTAATTAAGAACTAATTGAAAACTAATCAAACCAGACAACGAATTCGGTAACCATTCATGCTAAATCAATATCCAGTTTGGAAGTATCTGTTAATCATTATCGTGCTATCGGTAGGGGTCATCTACGCTGTCCCGAATTTGTATGGCGAAGATCCGGCGGTGCAGATAACCTCGATTCGTGGTGCGGAAGTTAGCCTGTCAACCCAGGAATCAGTGCGCGGTGTATTAACCAATAAAGGGATTGACTATAAAAGCATTGCCTTGGCGAATGAACAGATTTTGGTGTTATTTAGTAACACTGAAGACCAACTAAAAGCAAAAGATGCCGTGCGCGGGCAATTGGGCGATGATTATACCGTGGCACTGAACCTGGCACCACGCACCCCCGATTGGTTATTGGCCATTAATGCGTTTCCGATGTACCTAGGGCTGGATCTGCGTGGTGGTGTTCACTTTTTAATGGAAGTGGATATCAATGCGGCTGTTTCGCAATCGGAGGAGCGTTACATTAGTGAGTTCAGGACACTCTTGCGTGAGAATCGCATTCGTTATACGAAAATTGATCAGCGTAAATTAAGTGACGGCGGTAATGGTGGGGTTGAAATTCGTTTTAGCTCTGAAGAGGTACGTACTAAAGGCGAAGCGCAGATAAAAGACCATGCCGATGGTCAAAACGTAGAATTGCTACTGGAAACCTATGAGAAGGATGGCTTTTATATTCTGAGGGCCGAGATGGGGGATCGTGAGAAAGATAAGGTACGCAAACTTGCCCTGAAGCAAAATATTACTACGTTGCGTAATCGGGTTAATGAGCTTGGCGTGGCCGAACCGGTTATTCAACAACAAGGCACCAACCGCATTGTTGTGCAATTACCTGGCATACAAGATACTGCTCGAGCCAAGGAGATTTTAGGTGCAACGGCGACCCTCGAATTTCGTTTGGCCGATGAAACCCATGATGTGCAGGAGGCCGTGAACGGACGTATCCCGGCTGGATTCAGACTTTATAAACAACGCGGTGGCGGGCACGTGTTACTGAAAAACCGTGTCATGCTGACGGGTGATTATATTACCGATGCCTCCTCAGGGATTGATCAGCAAAATGGCGGACCCACCGTATTTATTACGCTGGACGGTAATGGTGCGAGTATTTTCAGTAAGGTAACTGGCGAAAATATTAAGAAACTGATGGGGGTTGTGTTTATCGAAAATAAAACCGACACCCGGGAAGTTGACGGCAAAATGATCAAAACAAAGCGCACCGTGGAAGAGGTGATTAACGTTGCGCGTATTCAGGATCAACTCAGCAAACGGTTTATGATCACGGGGTTGGACAGTACCCGCGAGGCCCGTGATCTGGCATTGTTGCTACGGGCGGGTGCATTGGCTGCGCCGATAGACATTGTGGAAGAAAGAACCGTTGGTCCTAGCCTTGGCCAGGACAATATCGATCAGGGGACACGTTCCGTAATTCTTGGTTTTATACTGGTACTGGTTTTTATGGCGGTCTGGTATCGTGGCTTTGGTATGGTGGCTAACTTGGCGCTTATGTTTAACCTGGTCGTCATCATTTCAGTCTTGTCGATGTTGCAGGCAACCTTAACCTTACCCGGTATTGCTGGCATCGTGCTTACGGTTGGTATGGCCGTAGATGCAAATGTACTGATCTTTGAGCGTATTCGGGAGGAGCTACGTAATGGCAATAGCCCTCAGGCCAGTATTCATGCTGGTTACGCCAAAGCCGTGGCGACCATTGCCGATGCCAATATTACCACCCTGATTGCCGCGGTTATTTTGTTGGGGTTTGGTACTGGTCCAGTCAAAGGTTTTGCCATTACGCTTTCCATTGGTATTGCTACTTCAATGTTTACAGCGATTATGGGAACACGCAGTATCATAAACCTAGTTTACGGCGGTAAACGGGTGGAAAAATTATCAATTTAATAGGATTGGCGCGCACTAGGATACCGTCGCGGGTCAGGCCGTTTTTGGACCCGGGTACTATTTCAACTTAACTCTATTTGGATGCGACATGCAGCTATTTAAAAAGGCAACAAATTTTGATTTTATGAGCAAACGCAAATTAGCGTTAAGTATTTCTGTTTTGCTAATCATTATATCCATTGGATCGCTTGCTACCCGGGGATTGAATTTTGGCCTGGACTTCAGCGGTGGTACCTTACTTGAATTAGGTTATCCTCAATCGGTCGAGCTGTCTGAGGTTCGTGATGTATTGGGCAAAGGCGGTTTTCCAGATGCCGTTGTACAGCATTTTGGCACGTCTCAGGATATCCTGGTACGCATTGCTCCGGCCGAAGGCCAGAATAATGCGGATCTTAGCACCAAAGTGATGGGTGTTTTGGAAAGTGCTTCACAGGATAAAATCGACTTAAGGCGAGTGGAATTTGTTGGGCCACAGGTGGGTGAAGAACTCACGAATGATGGCGGCTTAGCGGTTTTATATGCCCTGATCTCTATTTTCATTTATGTTATATTCCGCTTCGAATGGCGCTTTGCGGCAGGGTCAGTGGTGGCATTATTTCATGACGTATTGATCACGTTGGGCGTGTTTTCGTTATTGCAACTGAATTTTGACCTTACGGTATTAGCGGCCTGCCTGGCCGTGATTGGTTACTCCCTCAATGACACCATCGTGGTATTTGACCGTATTCGAGAGAATTTCAGGAAAATACGCAAAGGCAGCACGATCGAAATTGTCAACACCTCATTAAACCAAACCCTGGCGCGCACTTTGATGACGTCTGTTACCACGCTGCTGGTTTTGTTAGCGTTGTTTACCGTGGGTGGCGAAATTATCCATAGTTTTGCAACAGCGCTCATTATTGGTGTTGTTGTAGGGACGTATTCATCCATTTATGTTGCCTCCACCACCGCAATTGCCTTAGGGGTGAGCAAAGCTGACCTGATACCCATCAAGAAAGAAGATTTACTGGAAGGTGAAGGGGATTTACCTTAGCATCAGAACCATGACTTAATGCAAATCGCATGCGTTTTGGTTGTGAAAGATGCAGGTCAACGGGTTAGATCGTCGAGTGTAAGCGTTTATTAGTTTCCAAAGATGCTTTGAACGTGCGGTGTGGCGCCAGTCTTGTGCTCCCACTTTTTTTTATTACCAAATTGTTTTATTACTAAATTGTTTTATTACCAGATTGTCTTGCCACCAAAATATCTTGCTACTAAATGTACGGTCGTGCAACACCTTTTGGTAAAGTATTGAGCATGTATTTCAGGCTACTGCCTAGTGTGGCGCGCTACACTAAATGCCGATGAGCGCGTATTCCGTTAGTTGTGGTCTGATAGTAAAAGCGCGTTAATCACATAGAATTAGTAAAGAAAGGATGTTAGTGAACGGAAGCGGATTTATATGATCGTTGCTTGGTTGTAATCCATTCACGATTCGTCGTTGTGGGTGTCTAGCCATCAAAGAGCGACCAAAACAATTTTGCCAGGTGCCAGAGCTATGTTTACAAAAAATATGAGTATTGCCGGTTATGATGATGAATTGTGGGCTGCAATTCAACATGAGGAAGTGCGTCAGGAAGAGCACATTGAATTAATTGCCTCCGAAAATTACACCAGCCCGCGCGTGATGCAGGCGCAAGGCTCGGTGTTAACCAATAAATATGCTGAAGGTTACCCTGGGAAACGCTATTACGGTGGCTGTGAATATGTTGATGTTGCGGAGCAACTGGCTATCGATCGTGCCAAACAATTGTTTGATGCCGATTACGCGAATGTACAACCACATTCCGGATCGCAAGCTAATGCGGCTGTGTATTTGGCGCTGTTACAACCTGGCGATACCGTGCTGGGCATGAGTCTTGCCCATGGCGGACATTTGACCCATGGATCATCGGTGAACTTCTCGGGAAAACTGTTTAATGCTGTGCAATATGGCATCAGTGATGATAGCGGTGAAATTGACTACGAAAATGTTGAAGCCTTGGCGCTGGAGCATAAACCGAAAATGATCATCGGTGGATTTAGTGCGTATTCCCGGGTTGTCGACTGGCAGCGTTTTCGTGAAATTGCTGATAAAGTGGGCGCTTGGCTATTTGTCGATATGGCCCATGTGGCTGGACTGGTGGCAGCAGGCGTTTATCCCAGCCCGGTCAACATTGCGGATGTTACCACCACCACGACTCACAAAACCTTGCGCGGTCCACGTGGAGGGTTAATCCTGGCTAAATCCAACCCAGAGCTGGAGAAAAAATTTAATTCGTTGGTGTTTCCTGGTACCCAGGGGGGACCCTTAATGCATGTGATTGCGGCTAAGGCCGTGGCTTTCAAGGAAGCATTGGAGCCAGAATTCACCGATTATCAGCAACAAGTTGTTGCTAATGCCCGCACGATGGCCAAGGTGTTAATGCAACGGGGTTACAACATTGTTTCAGGTGGTACCGACAACCATCTTTTCCTGGTCGATTTGATTGACAAAGGTATCACCGGCAAAGCAGCTGATGCCGCATTGGGACGAGCCAATATTACCGTGAATAAAAATAGTGTACCGAACGACCCCCAGTCACCCTTTGTTACCAGTGGATTACGCATAGGAACCCCTGCTGCAACGACACGTGGGTTTAAAGAAGCCGAAGTTAGTGAGTTGGCTGGCTGGATTTGCGACATATTGGATGATGTTAATAACGACGCCATGGTTGAGCAGATTAAGGTCAAGGTTGTGGCATTATGTGCACGCTTCCCTGTCTATAAGGTTTAAGCTTGTCGGTTAATGTAATGCAGGGCACCGTAAATGATATTACCCTTAACGCGTTAGACAACATTAATATCTAGGTGTCAATAACGCCCTCTTACCCCGTGGCGGCGTTGAAACGTAATTGACGTACCCATAACGCCTAAATCTCAAGCGCAGCGGGTATGTTTATAAAAATCTATGAATTTCATTAGATTGTTTGCTATTGTTAAGAGGCTTGATGAATGTCGTGTTAATGACAGTGTTGTCAGTAACCATGCCGGTTTCAACACAGGGTCTGTGAAATAGTGACTAACCTGCTGCTTGGTAACAAAGCATTTCTTAACAATATCTTTGTTTACATTATATTCATTATAAATATATTCATTAAAAACGTGCCCCTGAAAATCAGGGGCGTTGTCGGTTACATTAACCGTTACATTACCAGTTACCTTAACTTATGCATTGCCCATTTTGTGAAGCGGAGGAAACAAAAGTCGTCGACTCGCGGTTAGCCGATGAAGGTTATGTTGTGCGCCGCCGCCGTGAATGCATGCATTGCAGTGAACGTTTTACAACGTTCGAAACCGCTGAGTTGGTTATGCCGTCGATCGTCAAGAACGACGGGCGGCGGGAGCCTTTTAACGAAGAAAAGCTTCGTACCGGTATCGTTAGGGCGTTGGAAAAGCGTCCCGTGGAAGCAGAAGCTGTAGAAATTGTTATTAATCACTTGAAACAACGTATGCGTTCTGCAGGGGATCGGGAAATTAAAGCCACCGCCCTGGGAGAGTGGGTAATGGATCAGTTGAAAAATGTTGATCAAGTGGCTTATGTACGTTTCGCGTCAGTGTATCGCAGTTTTGAGGATGTAAATGCCTTTCGCGAAGAAGTGGAGCGGCTGCAAAGGCAACCCACGCCAGAACTTAGAAAACTGCAATTAGACCTCATTGAACCCAAAGCCTCGCGTAAAACTTCAACTAAAGTCTCCGATAGAGCCTCTGATAAAACGGTTGCTAAAAAAGCAGAGGTAAAGAAAGAAGAAAAGGAACGTTAGGTGACCGCTGACCTTGATCGCCGTTATATGGCCCGTGCCATCGAGATGGCTGGCAAGGGCCTCTATACTGCAAAACCCAATCCTCGAGTAGGGTGCATAATGGTTAAGGATGAAACGGTGATTGCTGAAGGTTGGCATCAGCGCACCGGAGGTCCTCATGCGGAAATTGTTGCATTACAGCAAGCTGGCGAAGCCGCCGCCGGCGCTACCGTGTACCTCAGCCTGGAACCTTGCAGTCACTACGGTAAAACCCCTCCTTGCGTGGATGCGTTGATAGCCGCTGGCGTTAAGCGGGTGGTTGTCGCAATGCAGGATCCGAATCCTTTGGTTGCCGGTAAGGGGTTGCATAAATTACTGCAGGCGGGAATTGACGTTGAACATGGTGTCGACTGGCAGGCGGCCGAACGCCTCAATCCCGGTTTTCTAAAACGTATGCGCCAGCAGCTTCCTTATGTTCGTTGTAAGGTCGCCATGAGTATTGACGGTCGTACCGCGATGGCCTCCGGTGAAAGCCAGTGGATTACTGGCGCAGATGCACGGATCGATGTGCAGCATTGGCGCGCTAGAAGTTCAGCGATTTTAACCGGAATTGGGACGGTGCTTGTCGATAACCCATCGTTAAATGTAAGATTCGATGATCTGGTTAACGCTCCCTACACTGATCCGGACGTTAAATACCCCGTTAGTCAGGATAAGCTCAATCCAAGTGATGATGCTCAGGCTATTGATTTTAAAGATAAAGACCAACCTGTTAGGGTGGTGCTGGACTCGCGCTTGCGAATTTCAGAGGATGCCGCATTATTGCAATTACCCGGACCGGTTTTAATTTATACTTGCCATAATGATCCTCAAAAAATAGCATCATTAAAAGCACGTGGTGCTGAGATTTGTCTACAGGCCTGTGCGACGCCGCAACTCAATGTGACCCAGGTATTGGCCGATCTGGCGAAAAGAGACGTCAACGAAGTATTATTAGAAGCCGGTGCGCGTTTAAATGGTGCGATGCTATCGGCGGGGCTGGTGGATGAATTCATTTTTTATATAGCCCCATCAATTATGGGGGATCAGGCGCGCGGCGCATTCCATCTGCCAGCCGTAACGGCCATGGCGCAGAAACAGGAATTATCTCCAGTGGATACTCGCCAGATAGGGGGGGATTGGCGTATTATTGCTCAGGTAAAAAAACCACGGCAACACCTATTGAATAAAGAATGAAAGCAACAATTTAAGCAACAATGTAAGAAACAACAATTTTATTAAAGCGACGTCTATGTTTACTGGCATTATACAAACGATTGGTCATATTACCGCGTTACAAAAAAAACGCAGTGATCTGCGTATGCAATTAAATGTCAGGGGTATGCCCTTAAATGATATTGCATTAGGCGATAGTATTGCTGTCAGCGGTGTTTGTCTTACTGTGGCGGAAAAAACCGCCCAGGGGTTTGCCGCGGATGTTTCCGGGGAAACTTTGTCTTGCACCATCGCCGGGGGGTGGTCATTAGGTTCGCGGGTGAATCTGGAAATGGCTCTGACACCGGCGAGTCGTTTAGGGGGCCATATCGTGAGTGGCCATGTCGACGGTGTTGGTCATGTGGTGAAGCGCTGGTCGGATGGTAACTCCGAACGGTTTCGAATCAAAGTGCCTGACAATTTGGCCAAATACATTGCCGTCAAGGGTTCCATTTGCGTGGACGGTATTAGCTTAACGGTAAACCAAGTGTCCGGTAGCGAGTTCGAGCTTAATATAGTCCCGCACACATTGCAGGAAACCACGATGTCGGATTACGTTGTAGGGCAAGGCGTAAATATAGAGGTGGACGTTATAGCCCGGTATCTTGAACGTTTATTGTTGGGGGATAAGGCCGCCGTAGGGAATGCGAGTTTACCTGAAAGCATAAGTAAAGACTTGTTGATTGAATATGGGTTTGTCACACCCAACCAATAAGGACTAACGTAGACGTGCCTAGTATTGCCTGTTTAACCTATTGCCAATAATTGGCGGTTTGGTGTTATATCATTGCCAGCCTATAAACCTTTTTAGAAGAGCGTATGAAACTAAATAGCACGGAAGAACTTATTGACGATGTTCGTCAGGGAAAAATGATTATCCTGATGGATGACGAAGATCGGGAAAATGAAGGCGATTTGATTTTGGCTGCATCACATGTGCGTGCGGTCGATATAAATTTTATGGCCCGTTACGGACGCGGCCTGATTTGTTTAACGTTAAACAAAGCGCGATGCGAACGCCTTAAGCTACCGTTAATGGTAAATAACAATACAGCGTCTTTTGGAACCAACTTTACCTTATCTATAGAAGCCGCCAGCGGCGTAACCACGGGTATCTCTGCAGCAGACAGGGCAACAACGGTTCAGGCCGCCGTTGCACCGGAGGCCACCGCGACAGATATAGTGCAGCCGGGGCATATTTTCCCCATTATGGCGCAACCGGGCGGCGTGTTGACCCGGGCAGGCCATACTGAAGCTGGATGCGATCTGGCTCGACTGGCTGGACTGGAGCCTGCCAGCGTCATCGTAGAAATACTCAATGAAGATGGGTCCATGGCGCGTCGACCTGATTTGGAAAGGTTTGCCAAAGAATTTGGTTTGAAAATTGGTACAATTGCAGAGTTAATTCGTTATCGGTTGGCAAATGAAAAGAGCCTTGAGCGCGTTGCCGAGTGTGAATTGAAAAATAATATCGGTACATTTCGTTTAATAACCTACAAGGATCGCATTGGTGGGCAACACCATCTGGCGGTTGTCAAAGGCGATATTAATGCCGATGACCCTACACTGGTTCGTGTTCACATGCCGCATTATTTGCATGATGTGCTGCATATTCAACGCAAAGACAGTGGTTGGCCATTAGAGGACGTGATGCGACATGTTGAGATGCAGGGCAAGGGTGTCATTGTTCTGTTGAGTATGCAGAACGAAAAAGAGGATATCTTTCGCAGGGTTCAGAATTATCAGCGGGAAGACCGAGGCGAGCCGACAGTACGCCGTGATGCCAGCCCGGATTTACGCACTTATGGTGTCGGAGCGCAGATTCTACTGGACCTGGGGGTACGGAAAATGCGTGTTATGAGCGCTCCGAAAAGAATACATGGTTTATCGGGGTTTGGTTTAGAAGTGGTAGAATACATTACCAGTGAGTCAGTGAATCAATGAACAATATAAAAATTTACGAAGGTGATTTAACTATCCAAGGTGCTCAGTTTGGTATCATTACGTCACGGTTTAACAGTTTTGTGGTGGAGAGCCTGCTGAGTGGTGCGATTGATGCGTTAAAACGCCATGGGGCGGAGGACAATGATATTCAAATAGTTAAAGTTCCCGGTGCATTTGAAATGCCGCTGGCAGCGCAACGCATGGTAGCTAAGAATCATTACGACGCCATTATTGCACTGGGAGCCGTGATTCGCGGCGGCACACCGCATTTTGAGTATGTGGCTGGAGAATGCACCAAAGGTTTATCGGCTGTGTCCGCTCAATCGGGCATACCTGTGGCATTTGGCGTATTAACCGTTGACACCATTGAGCAAGCGATTGAGCGTTCCGGAACCAAAGCTGGGAACAAAGGGGTGGAAGCTGCCATGTCTGCTATCGAGATGGTAAATTTGCTGAGAGCCCTGGATTAAATATATCCGTAGCGTTTGAGATTTAGGCGTTAAGAGTGCCTCATATTCATTTCATGGCACCACCAAAAGTAGGCGCTTTTAGGCGAAAGTAGGTTCTTTAAGAAAGGCAAAATGAAACGTAATAGCCCACTCTATATGCGTGGTATTTCGATGTTGCCATGGCCAATGCAACCACGGTTAATGCAACCATTGTCAATGCAACCATGGTCAATGCAGCCATGGTCAATGCAACGATGGGATGAAGAGGGCGTGCTATTGACACCTAAATCTTAATCGCGGCGAGTGTATATAAGCGTAAAAGCGTAACGCCGGCATAAGTGATATATAAAAAATAGATGATTAGTGATGCAAAATATGGAGCAAAATCGAGTGAAAAAAGTATGAGCCGCCCCCGTAGTATGGCACGCAAACGCGCTGTCCAGGCATTATATATGTGGCAGATGACGGGCGTGGATTTGTCCGACATTGACCAACAATTTGTACTCGAGCATGATATGCGAAATGTGGACTTGAAGTATTTTAAAGAAATTTTGCATAAGGTTCCTGCCCATATCGACGAAATTGATGGTCATATTAAAGTCCTGCTGGATAGACCCTTTAACGAAGTAGATCCGGTTGAGCGCGCTGTGATGCGAATGGGTGTTTACGAATTGGAACATCGCCCTGATGTGCCGTATCGTGTCATTATCAATGAAGGGATTGAGTTGGCGAAGGTTTTTGGTGCCGAAGATGGTTATAAATATGTAAATAGTATTTTGGACGGCGTATCAAAAAAATTACGTGCTATAGAAATAAATGCGAAACTCAAATCCAAGCGCATCTCTTGATATCGTGTTAACACGACTACACTGATTCCATTCTCTTTACCTGTCTAGCGTTCGAGTTCCATGTCGCGATCAGAGTTTGATATTATCCGGGAGTTCTTTGCAAACCAGGGATTGGATCGCTCTGATGTTTTGCTAGGGGTGGGGGATGACTGTGCTCTCTTGCAAGTACCGGACAACCACGTTCTGGCCGTATCCACCGACACCTTGGTCTCAGGTGTGCATTTTCCTGTTGATGTATGTGCCAGCGATATTGGTTATAAAGCTCTTGCTGTTAACCTCAGTGATTTGGCCGCGATGGGGGCAGAGCCTGCCTGGGTAACGTTGGCACTGACGTTACCACAGATAAATAATGAATGGTTAAAAGATTTTTCCCAAGCATTTTTTCAACTGGCAAGCCATTACAACGTGCAATTGGTCGGTGGGGACATTACCCGTGGGCCGCTGAGTATCAGTGTGCATGTTAGTGGTTTTTTGCCTCGTGGAACCGGATTGACGCGCCGCGGTGCCAGAGCAGGGGATGATATATTTGTATCTGGTAACCTTGGTGATGCCGGACTGGGGCTGCTGTTACATGAGAATAAAATCGTATTAGCGCCACAATATCGTGAGGTACAACAACAAGCCTTACAAAAACTTCATCGGCCAACGCCTCGCGTCGACTTAGGTATGGCTATACGTGGTATTGCATCATCAGCAATCGATGTTTCTGATGGGCTTGCCGCTGATTTAAATCACATACTGAACGCCAGTGCTTGCGGCGCTACTATCAATATTGATCAGTTGCCGTTGTCAAAAGGTTTTATGCAGCTAAATGGGCAGCTAGATGTTCATTCGCTGGCCATGTCCGCAGGTGATGACTACGAACTGTGTTTTACCCTCCAAAAAAATAAACTGAATACGCTCAATAAGTTAACGAATGAGTTGGGTGTGAAAATCACTAAAATAGGCGAAATCGACAAAAAAAAGGGATTGCGGCTTGAAACTCAGGGGCGAACTGTTAAACTTCCTCGCATTGGTTTCGATCATTTCAAAACGACCTAATTTTCCTTATAATCGTAATTTCTGGATAGTGATTGTTGGGTTTTTGCGCTAAAATACGTTATGTGATTGAAATTTATTGAGTTTGCTTAATATCAGTTTTGTCACAAAATTGTAAAAGTTTTGTAAAAGATCGGTTTTACAGTTTTCATTGATTGCATCTAAAACTACTATTCTATTTAGTTCACGACGTTCTATGTCTCAATGTAAAAAGTCAGTTAATGACCAGCGACGACAACGAGTGAATCTGGGGCGTAATCCCATCCATTGGATAGCGTTTGGGTTTGGCAGTGGCTTGGCGCCGGTAGCACCCGGTACATTTGGAACGGTAGCTGCAATACCACTGTTTTTGTTGCTCAATGGTTTGGCGCTCTGGCAATATCTCGCAGTCGTGCTGATATTGATGGTGGTTGGTATCTGGATTTGCGGATATACCGCCAGGCATTTAGGGGTACATGATCATCCTGGTATTGTGTGGGATGAAATTGTTGGATATCTGATTACGATGACGGCAGCACCGGCAGGATGGCTATGGATGCTTATTGGATTTGCCTTGTTCCGTCTCTTCGATATTTGGAAGCCCTGGCCGATTCGTCTTCTTGACCAAAGAGTAGGCGGTGGGATTGGAATTATGGTGGACGATGTGTTTGCAGCTTGTTATGCTTTCACTGTTTTACAGTTACTGATTAAATATGCTAGTTAGGTATGGTTGTTATCATATTTGGTGTTAACGTGAAGTGTTGAAGTGGGTGTGTTGTGGGGTCTTTTGTTCTGGTTAGCAACTGCTCGTGTTCTGGTTAGCATCTGGTCAGCAACGGTTCGTTAAAGGCCGATGGTGGTATTTGTGACAACTTGCTGAGACGGGAAATAATTTCGACAACGGCGGATAGTAACGGTGGGTGGTTTGTACCGTTGGGGGTGTCGAAATACTAACTGAAAGAGAAAGGTTGTTAAGTGTGGTGAAAACACATGCAGTAAAACACAGAACGATTGGTGCTTGTGGGGTGGCGTTGTTGATGATGGCGGCTAGTGCTTCGGCTAATAATGTTGAAGTAGTTAATGCCAAAGCTGAGAAACAACGTGCTAACTGGACGGTTCACGTAACATTGAAGCATGGTGATACCGGCTGGGACCATTATGCAGATGCCTGGAGAATAGTGACAGAAGGCGGAAGCGAACTGGGGAAAAGAACATTGCATCATCCCCATATTAAAGAGCAACCGTTTACCCGAAGCCTGGCGAATATTAGTATACCGCCGGGAACAGAGTTTGTGTACATTGAAGCACATGACAATGTTCATGGATGGGCTAAGCAACGGTATAAGTTGAAGTTACGCTAAGCAGGCTGGTTACCTGTTCAAATGTTGAAGTTTTTTTGTAAACTAATTTGGATAACAAGTATCAAATGTAGTTAATAATTAAAAAGTCACTGCGGTGGGGTTTTTCATGGCGTGACGGAGCGTTATTGGTTTTGGGTTATTAAGCTAGCAATATAAAATAATATTGATAAACAATAACTATTAAATTAATAAGAGATAGAAGGGAAGTGTTGCATTGGAGAGAGTTGGTGTAAATGAGTATTCTTTTCTTAAATTACAATATGAAGGTAGGTTAGCATGAACAATAAAGCATATTTAGCTCCTAATGAAGTTGCAGAGTTATTAATGGTGTCTCCCGTTACTGTCCGTCAATGGGCTCAAAAGGGAATGTTAGATGCCATGTTAACAGCGGGTGGTCATCGTCGTTTTACTATTGAAGAAGTAGAGCGTTTTGCTAAGGAGAGAGGGTTGACTCTCTTTCGTCCTGAGAATGAAGCCTTGCGTGTCTTGATTGTGGACGATAATGAGCAATTTGTTAGTACATTGAAAGAAGTGTTGCATAGTATTGACGACGAGATTGCAGTTGCGACCGCTAAAGATGGTTTTTCTGCCGGTAGCAAAATTCATAGTTTTAACCCCGACGTGATCTTACTTGATGTTCGTATGCCGGGTGTTGACGGTATTGAAGTTTGCCGATTCATCAAAGAAACACCGGCAACCCGTTCCATTAGAGTGATTGGAATGACGGGTTACCCCGGCAACGGTGTTGTAGAAGCGGTTGTTGAAGCAGGTGCTGAAAAATGTCTGGCTAAGCCATTTGGTGCCAGCGAGATCGCAGATGCCCTTAACCTAACGGTCGAAATGGCATAAGCGGTTGACAGTGCTGCGTTAATATATAAAGAACGTCATAAACAAGATAACAGCCTGTACAATTTTAACGATAAATTGTACAGGCTGTGTTATCGCAAGTACGGTTAGCGTATTGACATGCGTGCTGTCATAGGTATTTTATAGGTGTTGTAGTGGCATTGCTTGACGGATAATGACGTCGTTGACGGATGCTCACAACACATTATAAATATCATAACGCGTATTTTTAGAAACAATATTATAAGATGGCGCAGGCCCTGTTAGGGTGGGTGCTTTTTTAGGCCTTTTAACCACTACACGCTGTTGAGCATAGCGCATGGCACTGATGAGTAAATGTTCAGTGTCGGTATCGTTGCCAACTAAATCCCGCAATATACGCATTTCTTTTTTTACTAAAGCCGATTTGGTTCGCCCCGGATACATTGGGTCGAGATAGATAACCGTACGTTTGTGCGGGGCAATATCTTCCAGTAAGCTTAGGCTGTCGCCAAAGTGCAATGATAATTGAGGGCTGCCAAGTGGGTTGTCGGCGAACAGTGCATGTTTTGCCAGAGCGGCTCTGCGTGCACCATCCTCAAGTAGCTTATGTAGTACAGCGTTACGCTCAATCATGTTAACGTGGCACCCAAGCGACGCAATAATAAATGCATCGCGGCCTAGTCCTGCCGTTAAGTCAACTATATGCGGAGATTTTCCGTGTTTTAAGCCTAGGGCTCTAGCCAGAGGCTGACCGCGTCCACCACCAAATTTCTCACGATGAGCAAGTGTGCCTTTAAGGAAGTCCACTATGAGTGGTGAGGTTCGGTTTCCTGGTGTGTGTAGCTCTAATTGGTAATCGTATTCAGGGTGAAAAGCAACTACCAGTGTGTAAAGTGCTCTGGCAGGATCAGTATCATGCATTGCCTGGTTAAAGGGGGCACCCAATTGTGTAGCAAGATCGCGCGCCAGACGTTGGCACGGCTCGCTGGTATGCCCGGCGGCGACGTTAATAACCGCGGTGGGCATTTACGTTACCGATACACCTTGCGAGCGCAGTTGCTGTTTGGCTTCCAAGGCTAATAACGCCATGTGTAGTTCTTTTTCCCAGTCATACGGGGTGCTTGGCGCGAGGGTGTCAATTTTGTCGAGGGAGATATCATTGCGTGCGTATACTCGTGTGAGTCGCAATTCTTCAATGTTTTGCGTCATATCCGGCCATATTTCGTGTAACAGGTCTTTAGGCCGTCGTGTTGTCCATTGATCTATCAGGGTGTAGTTGTCGGCTAATAAATCAAACATATCGTCGGTGCCGGTCTGGCGTTCACCGGTTGCGTCATTGACATGGTCGCTATAGACGTAAGTAATGATTTTGGGCGAGAGGCTTAAGATGTTGGCGGTTGGGCTGGCATTGGCCGGAATCCATGAAGCGAATATCATGTCGCTGTTTTGGGCTGCCCTATCGTCGTCACAAAAGGCATAACATTGGGCGTCAAATAATGATTCAATTTGATGGGAGCGTGGGCTGTTATTTTTTAATCCCGTTACGGTGAGGCCTTCACGTGCCAGCAAGCTTCCGATAAAACCGTTGCCGGGGTACCAGTCGATAATACCGGGTTGTGGGGCCACCTGTTTGGCGTATCTTGCCAGTTTTTGGTTTTCTGCGCGTAAAGGGTAATAAGGCGCTACGGTGGTGGCAAATTTTTGGGGGTCGCGATCGGGGTTACTGAAGATTAAGTTATGTAAAGGCAGGCCCTGGATACGTTGATCAAAATCCAGAGCGGTATTCCAGGCGGCGTGTTCTTTTTCCTGAAAGGCAATGATGCGGTTAAACATATCATCAGTAAAAGAGGCCATATTTTTTAAGGGTTCAAATTTGTTTTCTAACATGCTTTTGGGACCTGCTGGCAACTTGGTTGATTTGTAGTGTCGATTGGTTAATCGTCCGGTAAAGACAGCCCGGGCTTAGTACTATGTTTTATATACTATAAATTATAAATCAGTAAAACCGGCCGATTCGATATACTCAGGCCAGCGTAAAAAATCCACCAGTTTAGACACAGGTTAATTTGTACGCAAGTTTTTATGCACAGTGGCCTTCAAACGCAGCTCTGGCGATGGTCTCTGTGTTAGCATAAAATCACCTTCGTTGCTGTATAGTTCATTACCGTATACATCATTGATGTATAGCCACTCTCATACACGTATATAAGGAAATACCGATGAGTCTTAGCGTCATTTTCTCGCCCTGGCCAACGTCTTTTTTTATACAAAAGCGCGTTTTGATGGTCAGTCCCATGCTGGCGGTGCTAGCCATGATGGTTGCAATGGTTACTGGCTGTTCTGAAAAAAGATCCCCCGAGCCACCGAATCTGGGGTCGCCGATGATACCAAATATTGCTTTGCAGCGAGTGTTTCAGAATATCGACATTAAATCACCACTGTGGCTGACTCAAGCCCCGGTGGCCAACTCAGACTGGTATGTATTGGAAAAAAATGGGCGTATTTTACGTTTCAGCGATGATTACAATACATCCACGCATGAGGTTTTTTTAGACATTACTGACCGTGTGGACAATAGCGCTAACGAAGGTGGTTTATTAGGGATGGCATTTCATCCGGCGTATGCTGATAACTATCAGGTTTATTTATCTTATACCCAGTCAGGTTCACCATTAACGTCTCATATTGCCCGGTTCGAGAGTTTAGACGCCGGGGCAAGCCTGGCGGCGGATTCAGAACACGCGATACTGAAAGTACCGCAACCGTACAGCAATCACAATGGCGGCCATATTGTGTTTGGGGCAGATCAACTCCTGTATATCGGCTTAGGGGACGGTGGTTCCGGGGGGGACCCCAAGGGCCATGGCCAGGACATCAATACTCTATTGGGGGCGCTGTTGCGAATCGATGTTAATACTGTCGATGTCGCTAAAAATCAAGCCTACGGCGTCCCTAACGATAATCCGTTTGTGAATCAGCCTCAGGGCTTACCTGAAATTTATGCCTGGGGATTACGTAATCCCTGGCGTTGGAGTTTTGACCGGAAGACGCAGGCGTTGTGGCTTGCGGATGTGGGACAAAATAATTGGGAGGAGATTAATTTAATAAAAAAGGGTGGCAACTATGGCTGGAATATTCGCGAAGGTGCGCATTGTTACCGTTCGCAGGCTTGCGACACGGCAACGTTGCAGGACCCTGTCAGTGAATATTCCCACGAGCAGGGATGTTCTATCACGGGTGGGTTTGTATACCGCGGTGAGGCTATTCCGCAATTACAAGGAGCCTATCTGTTTAGTGATTTTTGCTCAGGCACTATTTGGGCGTTAATTAAGCAAAATGACGGTCAATTTCAGACGGTGACCCTCTTAGAGTCGGGGTTGAATATCGCCTCATTTTCAGAGGGGAAGGACGGTGAATTATACGTATTGCACCTTGGGGGCGAAATTCACAAAATTATTGGCCAAGTAAAACAAGAGACAAGTAAACCGTAACTATAGTTAAATAATTACCATGCGAAACAATAACCTCTCAAAATAATAGGGCATTGTGTGCTGTGTTTCTAATATGATCCGTTGCTTGAAAAAATCAGAAAATTATCACTGGCATTGCCCTGACAGTGCCGATACTAGCCGGTTAATCGTAATATAACGTATAGATATCAGGTGTTTATTAGATGGCTTCCGATAACGTGGTAGCACGGGTGAGCTGACCTGGATGGTGATGCGATTGATCCCAGTATGGCTATTGGCATCGCCCAACTGATAAATTTATGATAATAAACCAATTATTAATTATAATATTAACAATAGCATCATCGTCAGCCGGTTAATTGAATCCACCGAAATTGGGCTTAAGGTTAGACAATATTAAGCGCAAAAGATCCTGATAAGGGTGATAACTGCACATGTGCCGGATTGTACATAGACTGGTCGATGCGTGCTGTAAGCCAGCCCAATTTAATAACCGGCTGATATAAGCTCCAATGCTGCCTGTACTTAGTACATGCGTTGCTAATACGTGCGTCGCTAAAAATGCTGACTAGAATTTTGTATTTATATGACAAGACGTTCAAAACGTAAGCGAAAGAAGACACGTCGCATACTTTCCTGGTCGCGGTTACGCTGGGTGTTGTTGGCCGGTGTGCTGCTAACCGCCGGTTTTATCGCTTATGTGGTCTATCTAGACTACTCTATTCGTTCGCAATTTGAAGGCAAGCGTTGGTCTATACCCGCACGAGTATATGCACGTCCACTTGAACTGTATCCTGGAAAGCAAATTAGTGCAGATCAGTTCGAGAATGAATTAATAGTATTGGCCTATCGCAAAACAAAAAAGCCCAAGCGGGCCGGACACTATTGGCGTGATGGTCAGCATTTTTATGTGATCACTCGGGATTTTATTTTTTGGGATAGTCCAGAGGCGTCGACTCCTATACGCCTCTCTATTCGAGACAATTACGTTGTTACTATGGATCATGCGACGAATGGTGAATTTTTGCCCCTGGTGCGTATGGATCCTGCGACGATCGGCCGGATTTGGCCTTCTCATACCGAGGACCGTGTTTTAGTTCAAGTGGATGACATTCCGCCGTTGCTGACGCAGGCCTTGATTCTAGTGGAAGATCGACACTTTTTCAGTCACAAGGGCATTTCGTTGCGTTCAATTTTACGTGCGTTTCTTGCAAACCTCAGAGCGGGTGGTACGGTGCAAGGTGGTAGTACCTTAACTCAGCAGTTAGTGAAAAACTTTTTCCTTTCTAATGAGAGGACATTGTGGCGGAAATTTAATGAAGCGATTATGGCTTTGCTACTTGAATACCATTATGAAAAGCAGGAAATTCTTGAAGCATATATCAATGAAATATACTTAGGTCAGGATGGCCGGCGCGCAATCCATGGTTTTGGGCTGGCTAGCCAATTTTATTTTGATAAACCACTTAAAAACCTGGACATCCAGGAAGTAGCATTATTAGTGGCAATGGTCAAAGGCGCTTCTTATTATTCGCCGCGTCGTTATGTCAAGCGGGCTATGGATCGGCGAAACCTGGTTATCGAGATATTAAAGGAGCAGGGTGAAATATCAGAAAATGAAGCCTTGTCAGCAAAGGCCTCTGGTTTAGGTGTTACCCAGCGGGCCAAAAGTGGTGTCACCTCCTACCCGGCTTTTATGGATTTGGTGAGGCGACAGTTACAGCGTGATTATCGGGAGCAGGATTTAAACTCCGAAGGGTTGCAGATTTTTACCACCTTTGATCCTATAGTGCAGACCGAGAGCGAAAAAGCGCTTATAAAGCGGGTTGATCAGTTGGGTAAATCACGGGATACCGAAGCGTCGAAACTACAGGCTGCTTCCGTGGTAGTCAGTATTGAAAGTGGTGAAGTGTTATCGATGATTGGTGGCCGTAATCCCCGGTTTGCCGGGTTTAACCGGGCGTTAGATGCGGTTAGACCGATAGGCTCATTGGTGAAGCCAGCGGTTTATCTCACCGCACTGTCGCGCCCAGAGCAATACACCTTGGCCAGTTTGATTGACGATAGCCCCCTCACGCTGAAACTGGAAAACGGCGATGAGTGGATGCCAGAGAATTTTGACAAGCAAAGCCACGGACTTGTGCCACTTTATCAGGCATTGGCGAATTCCTATAATTTATCCACGGCACGTTTAGGTATGGATGTTGGTTTGCCCGAGATTATTAAAACCTTTAAACGGCTCGGGGTAGAGCGTGAGGTTAAGCCTTATCCTTCAATGTTATTGGGGGCCGTAGCACTTTCGCCCTGGGAAATTGCACAGGTTTATCATACGCTAGCGGCGGGTGGTTTTCGCACACCATTGCGTGCGATTACTGCAGTATTAACGGCAAAAGGTGAGCCATTGCAACGGTATCCGCTGTCAATTCAGCAGGTGCTGGATACTTCACCGGTTTACCTGGTGAACTACGCCATGCGCATTGCGGCGCGAAACGGCACCGGTCGTGCCGTGTATAATGTGTTACCTCAACAGTGGGTAATTGCTAGTAAAACCGGTACCAGTAATGATTTGCGTGACAGCTGGTTTGCTGGATTTGCGGGGGACAAGTTAGGGGTTGTGTGGTTAGGCATGGATAATAACGAACCCACCGGTTTAACTGGCGCGTCCGGTGCGCTGCGGGTTTGGGCGGATACCTTTAATAATATTGATGTGGCATTGAGTCTGGAGTCAGTGCCGCAGAATATTGAGATGATTGATATTGATGCGCTAACCGGTTTAAGAGGCGGGTTTGGCTGCACAGAGAATATAGAATTACCGTTTATAATAGGTTCTGCGCCCGATGATGTGTCTCGTTGTTCTGGGTCTGGCGGTACCATGAAAAAAGGTTTTAATTGGTTTAAGGAGTTATTTTAATGAAGGCAAGTGTGAGGAGCAGCAATTTGAATGCGCAAGGTGGGCTAATGAGCCTCTTTGTTGCGGTCAGGTTGGCGGTTAACGACATCAAGACAGGATACCTTTTTCTGATTGTTGCGGTCCTGGCTGGTTGTGCCACTACCTCGGAAATGCCGCCAATGCAGGCACCCGTCATAACCAGCGCTAAAATTGACGACGCGATTCGACGCCCTGTGCCGGTATACGAATTTCCGGAAAGGGATGCTGAGGCAGAACAGGACGCGGGGCAGGGGGAAGCGCAGGGCATCGAGCTGCAATCCCCAGGGTATTCAAACAATTCCACAAGCACCAGCCGAACGGTATTGGCCTTACTCGATCAGGCCAGTAAGCAGGAAAATATGGGGCGCCCCGAGCGTGCCGCCGCCGCATTGGAGCGCGCATTACGGATCGAACCTAAGAACGCCCGGCTTTGGCACCGCCTAGCGGTCATCCGGTTTGAGCAGGGACAATATGTGCAGGCCGAGAGTCTAGCGGCGAAATCATCAGCGCTGGCAGCAGGCGATTGGCACTTAAAACAAAAGAATTCTGAAATTATTCAACAGGTACAACAGCGTCGGGCTTATTTACGTTGAGACTTTTTGCTGAATAGTCGCAGCCACATGATTGTCAGTCTTTTATTGCCAATCATTGTTGTCAAAATGCGCGAATTTTAATAAATATTTCACAAACGTACCGATAATATTGTATAACCGTAGGAAATGCGGCGATATTGGCAACGAGAACGATACAGTATTACGATATAATTTTTGGTATATTCTCTCGGTCGATTTTAACATGTTGAATTTAAAGTAGAAAATTAAGCATTAAACATTAAACATAAGGGTTTGCAGGCGTGTCGGTTTACGATGTCGATAAATTAATGTTGGAAGCGAGAAAGTTGGCGGCGGAATACCGCCGTGCTACCGGCAAACCATTAGGTATCAGCAACGAAATTGCGATACACGACGTTATACGCATTATGGGCTTGGAAGCGGTTGAGGCCAATACCAGTGGTTATGATGCGGTTGGTACCGGTGAACGGAAAGGACGTCGCATTCAAATAAAAGGTCGTACTATCCTCGCGGATGCAAAATCCAGCCAGCGTATTGGCCAGATAAAAATGGAGCAGGAATGGGATTCCGTGATGTTGATTTTAATGGGTGAGGATTATGCGCCGGTTGCGATATATGAAGCCTCTAGGGACGTGATTATCGATGCGGTCAAAAAGTCCAGTACAAAACGCCGTAATCGGGGCGCAATGTCCGTTGCAAAGTTTAAGCATGTTGGCAACTGTGTGTGGGCAGATACCTCGACAACCGAGGTAACAACTGAGGTGACTCCCGCGGGCGACTAACCCCGGTTGTGGTATGACTTGAAGGGGCAACGTGAGGTAAAGGACGTGCTGATAGGAAGTGCCGCTACATGAGTTTTGCATCGCGTCACAAAAAAACATGACTGTATAAACCATGATTGTCTTATTGTTATCCAGATACTGTTAACATGTCATTGTCCTTAACCTGTTATTGTGTAAACTCTTAGCGTCATATCCCTTTCTCAGGCCTAATATCAATCAATAGGGTTAATTTAATACAGCTTACTGCCTTTAACCTAAATTAATCAGTTGAATCGTTGCGAGAGCGACTAAGGTGCAGAAGATAAAAGATTTTTTGTACTATTTTGGACGAAAACGTATCCCCCTACGGTGAGTTCTAAATAGTACAAAAAATCTTTTAGGTTCTGTGCGTTAGGTGTTCGCAGTAGGTTCAACTGATTAATTTAGGTTTAAGGTGAGCATGAACTGCAGCGACGGCTTGTAACGATAGCTAGTGGTCCATGCGGAAAATTATGTCACTGTTCGCTTCGTGAGAAAGCACAGCTCAGCGTTGGCAACACTCGAAAGGGAGCCACCCTTCCAGCGTGTTGCCGCCTTGATCTGTATTTTCTCACTGTGCTCCTTAGTAACAGAACTTCCCGCATGGACCACTAGTAACGATCAACGGTAGAATGTAACTGAAAAAATAATGTTAACGATTAAGGATCTATTCGGGCCAGGCGGTCCGTTGAGTGAGGCCATTGATGGCTTTGCGCCGCGTTTGCAGCAACAGGAAATGGCTGAGGCCATCGCGGATGCACTGGAACAGGGTGCACAGCTTGTTGCTGAAGCGGGTACAGGGACAGGAAAAACATTTGCCTACCTGGTGCCTGCGTTGTTAAGTAACAAAAAAGTCATTGTCTCAACTGGTACAAAAAATCTCCAGGATCAGTTGTATTATCGTGATTTACCCATGGTGCGACGTGCCCTGGGTGTTTCCACTTCTATCGCATTATTGAAGGGGCGCGCTAATTATTTGTGTCATTACCGGTTTGAAAAAAAACAGCGTGATGGGCGTCTGGCGCCATCACAAGTGGATCAGTTAAGTAATATTCGTTATTGGCTTGAATCCACTCGCAGTGGTGATGTTTCGGAGTTGGAGGCTATTGCAGAAGATGACGCTATTTGGCCGCTCGTTACCTCTACCGCAGACAACTGTCTTGGCATGGAATGTCCGAATGTTAACGATTGTTTTGTACTAAAAGCGCGAAAAGCAGCACAAAAATCGGATATTCTGGTGATTAACCATCACTTATTTTTCGCCGACATGGCCTTGCGAGACGAAGGTTTTGGTGAGATTTTACCTGGCGCTGATGCGTTTATCTTTGACGAAGCCCACCAACTATCTGACGTGGCTCCCCAGTTTTTTGGTATTCACATTAGCAGTCGGCAGCTCTTTGATGTGGCGCGAGATGCCTTAACCGAGATAATGCAGGATGCAGGTGATGAAGCGCAAATTCAGCTTCTGGTCGATCGTTTGGAAAAAGCCATAAAAGATTTTCGGCTGTTATTCCAGGAGAATGAGCGCCGGGGGTCGTGGGAAGCGTTGTATCAAAGGAAAAATGTGGTTGCGGGACTTTTAAATGTTAATGAGAATATTGAGCAGCTGGAAACCTTGCTAAAAAAACATGCAGAGCGAAGTGCCGGTATTGAAAAATGTTGGCAACGTGTTTTAGATTTTCTTAACAAGCTGAGTTTTTTTCTTCAGGAAAAAGACGAAGCAATGCTTGACGAACCGCAACTGGAACAGGCATCTTCGGACTTACAACACGATGTCGCTTATATTCGATGGTATGAAATTAGCCAGCGTGGGTTTGTGCTGCACTTAACGCCCACCAGTATCGCGGGTACATTTAACAATTATATGAATGCTCGGGAGTCGGCTTGGGTATTCACCTCCGCTACGTTGGCTGTCGGCGAACGCTTTGACTACTTTACCTCAAACCTGGGTGTGCAAGATGCGCAGACCCGGCTATGGGATAGCCCCTTTGATTATCGTACGCAGGGATTGATTTATTTACCCCTTAACCTGCCTGAGCCCAATACGGCACAATACACCCAGTCTATGGTTGATGCCGCCGTCCCCGTCATCAATGCTTGTGGTGGACGCACTTTTTTATTAGTCACCAGCTATCGGGCACTGAATGAGGCGGCGCAACAATTGGCCTCTGCCATCAGTTTCCCGCTGTTGGTTCAAGGGCAAAAACCGCGTACCGAGTTATTAAACCAGTTTAGGGCGCTGGGCAATGCGGTGTTAATTGGCACCAGCAGTTTTTGGGAGGGGGTGGATGTTAAGGGGGATGCACTCAGCTGTGTTATTATCGATAAGCTCCCTTTTGCCGCACCCGATGACCCCATTTTGCAAGCGCGCTTGAACGCCATTCGAGAGCGGGGTGATAATCCGTTTTTTAGTTATCAGATTCCTGAAGCGGTTATCAGCTTGAAACAAGGTGTTGGACGTTTGATTCGAGATGGTCATGATCGGGGTATATTGATGTTATGTGATCCTCGGTTAAAAACCAAATCATATGGTAAAATTTTCATGAGAAATTTACCCGATATGGAAATTACCGATAAAATAGCAGACGTAGAATCGTTTATGCTTGAGACTACAAGTTGAAACCATAGGTTGTGACAGTACATTGAAAATACTTGCAATAGAAACAGCAACTGAAGCGTGTTCCGCCGCATTAATGATTGACGGCGAAGCGGTACAACGTTTTGAGCTTGCACCACGCCAACATGCAGAGCTGATTTTACCGATGGTTGATCAGTTACTGGCGCAAGCTGGAATTACGTTGTCACAATTGGATTTTTTTGCCTATGGTCGTGGCCCAGGGTCTTTTATTGGGGTGCGTATTGCGGCGAGTGTTACCCAAGGGATTGCTTATGGTGCCGATTTGCCTGTTGTGGCGGTTTCCTCATTAGCAGCGCTGGCGCAGGGGAGTGGTCAAGATCATGTCCTAGCGGCAATTGATGCCCGTATGAATGAAATTTATTGGGGGGAGTATAAGTATTCCCCAGAGACCGCAACGGTGCAATTACTGGGGCAGGAGCAGCTCATTGCGCCGGGCGCTGCTACGCGACAGGGAGATGCGCAGACGAATTGCGTTGGTGTTGGCAGTGGTTGGCAAACGTATGGGGACGAGTTAAGCCAATTGTTGCCGCGCGTGAGCGAATTTAATGGGCAAGCATACCCTCAGGCAAAAAGCGTTGCCGAATTGGCTATTACCGAGTTTAATAATGGTCAAGTTTTAACTGCATCGCAAGCCGTACCGGTATACCTGCGAGATCGTGTTGCCGTAAAGCCGAAAGCACGAAACTAAAATCAATGCTGTGGCTTTCACGCGGGTTGTCTCTGTTGGGATATAGATCGGCTGGCCGCCGCAAAAAAATTGCCGTGTCAGAACAGGTTGGGCGAGTTTATCATTAAGGTCCACTCGTTATGCATGGCGGATTAAACGTAATTCACAAGGCATATCGTAAAACCCCTCACAAAATCCTAGCATACGCCGTTATTACATATACGCCATAATTTATGGCATAATCCCTCGGCAGTTTGTGTTGCGTAGAGGCGTGGCGGGTTCAGTTCATCGCGTTTTTTACCGCCAATTAGATGAAAGCCACTTGTTAATGAATGAAAACTCAGTTTTAACCGGTATTTAAGAAAGATAACGGATAATATCAGTAAGTCTTCTGTTGTATTGTCGGCAGTCACTGATCGGCAACCTTATCACCTTATGTGGGTCTTAATAACTACACGTTTACTAAATTATCTTCTATTTTATTGATTATGAAACAATTTTTATTAGTTTTACTGGTGTTATTCGTCATTAGCGCCTGTTCCAGCGCCTCCAAACGCAGTAAATACGAAAAGCCGATGGCCAAGGTGGATGTAATGCGTGCAATTGCGGCGACGGGAGACACTACGCCAGTGGACTTGGCAGGAAAAAATTTGTCCGACCTTGACTTGGCTTCTTTTAACTTTAGTGGCGCGACGCTAAAGTCCACTTATTTCCGTTATAGCGATTTAAAAGAGTCTAATTTTCAAAACGCGGATCTTTCCAATGCGGATTTAAGGGACGCCAGTCTGGCGGGCTCATTGATGGCTGGCGCTAACTTGAGGGGGGCCAACCTGGAGGACGCGGATTTACGCGGTGTTGTTTTAGATGGCGCCGATTTATCCAATGCCAACCTGACCAATGCAATATTAGACCGCGCCAGTATGCGCAATATTAATCTTGCGGGTGCCAAGCTAACCAATTCACGATTGGTAAAGGTTTATCTTGGTGACAGCAACTTAAGCAGTGTCGATTTACGGAAAGTGGACTTACGTGGCGCGGATTTGTTTGGCACGATCCTAAGGGGGGCCAATTTCGAGGGGACTAATTTGCAATCCGTGGATTTAAGCCACGCCGATCTCACCGGGGCAAATCTGGTGCGTGCCGATTTATCATTAGCGAATATGCAACATGCATTGATATTTGGCGCGGACTTTCGCAACGCTACCTTGCACAAAACCGACTTGCGTGGTGCTAGTGCTTACCGCACATCGTTCCTTGACTCCATTTTGGTTCAGGCGCAGTTTCGTGGGGCGACGCTAACAGAGTCCAATTTTGCCAATGCTGATATGAGGGACTGTAACTTATTCGAAGTGACTGCAAACAATGCTACGTTTGTGTGGGCAGATCTCACGGGAGCCATTATGCGAAAGTCGGACTTTTCATCCAGCAACTTCAGCAATGCAAAATTAGTGGACGTTAGTATTAGAAAGTCAAAACTTACGTTTTCAAAATTGATTGCGACTAATTTAACGGGGAGTGATATGCGTGAAGTTGATTTTTCCGGTGCCGACATTAGTGGTGCAAACCTAAAGGATACCAATATGCGCGGCGCTAAGAATATGAATCGTATTATCAACCTGGATCGGGCACTTAACCTGGAACAATCTGCGTTGTAGATGTTTTTAATTTATTATCCCATGCCTTCGCTGATTGATGCGTGAAAGGCACGGGTACACTTTGTTGTAACGTCCAATCACATTCGAATCGTCGATACTCCCCATTATAGCCAGGATGTTGGCGTCTTGTTTCCTGGTTTCGCTACGGGTGCCTATGAGCAATCCGTCTCTCTCTTCTGCAGTATCATCATAAAGCGTTTTTTCTTTTTAATGCCAGATGGATATTACGCTTTTCTGCTACATGTCGGTTACCGGTCTGATGCTTTTAAAGTAATGCAACGGGGTGTCGATAAAGGACTAATTTAGTATGCCGAGCCTCAATGGGGGTATTCAGTAGTGCATTCTGTGATGCAGTGCTAGTTGGTATTGTTGAGGTTGTAAAATTTGCACGGAGAGTTCGTGGTGAATAATAAGTGTATTTATTTAGCAATTGTTATTTTAGGGTTGTCAGTTTCCTTGCCGTCACAGGCAATCGATTCAGCCAAAGAGTTGCGGCAGGCTAGGTTGTCGCCGTTATCTCAAGGCCGTTCACTTTACAAAACGTATTGTCAGCTTTGTCATGGCGAGACGGGGAGTGGCGATGGACTTGCTGCGCCACTTTATACTAACCGTAAACTCAATTTAAGCAATTATCAGAGTGACCATTTAGATCGCGACATTACTAATGGGGTTGGTGAGTTTATGCCACCTTTTGTGGATGAACTATCAAACAAACAAATTGCGTATGTGGCTCATTATGTCAAATTGGTTGCTGATCCGGTGAGTCGGGGTAAGGCTATCTTTTTGCAATATTGTACATTGTGTCATGGTGTTCGTGGTGATGGTAAAGGCCGGGCGTCGAAGGTACATAACCCGCCACCGGCTAATTTAACGATAAGTGATAAGAACGATGATTATAAACGTCTAATTATTACCTACGGAGGCGGATATATGGGGCGTAATCCAGCCATGCCCGTGTGGGGAACCGAGTTAAGCGAGCAGGCCATCAATGATGTTATCAAGTATACGAATTCCATTCGTATTGCGCCGCTAGAGGATATAATTAATAAGCAATAGGTTTTCAACCGATGTTTGTCAATCTCAATAGTGAGCGAGTACGGGCGAGTTAGGGAGAGATCAGTGATTTGCCGATTGTTATTAAGGTGTGGTATTTATGGCGCCTCTTTTAAATAGGCACTTTTTAGTAATTTAATTCCTTTCCGAATTTCTGTCGGCGTGTAGGGTGCATAGCCCATTATTACGCTGGAACGATCAAAGGGTAACCGACAAAATCGCGAAACGGGTGTGAGTTCGATATTGACGGATTTTGCAGCGTTAAGCAGTGTCCTCTCATTAACGGGGTTTTTTAGCCATCCCACTAAATGCAAACCACCTTCAAGTGCTGGAACGTACATAATATCAGGTAACAATGTTGCAACGCACTCTACTAACACGTGTTGTCGTTGAGCATATAACATACGCATTTTACGTAAATGACGTGCAAAATGGCCTTGATTAATAAAGTCAGTCAGTACGGTTTGTTCCAACGGTGGTGAATGCCGGTCAATAAGCCAGCGCAGGTTTTTAAGGGGGTTAAGGAGTTGGACTGGCACTACCATAAAGCCTAAACGGAGCGCGGGAAATAATAATTTACTAAAACTTCCCATATAGATCACCTGGCCTTCATCCGCTATCGAGTGCAGCGTGGCAAGGGGGCGCCCACGGTAACGGTACTCTCCGTTATAATCATCCTCAACGATAATTGCTCCGGTACGGGTAGCCCATTCGAGTAATGCTTTTCGGCGTGATTGCGATAATGTCATTCCTAATGGAAATTGGCTGGCGGGAGTGACGTAAATGAGCTTGGCTCGAGTAACCAACTGATTCAGTTGCGCTACGTTTAGGCCATGCTTGTCAACGGGGATAGAGACGATTTTTGCGCCTACCATTTCAAAGCAATGCGCTGCCGGGGTATAACAAGGTTCTTCAAACACGACAATATCACCCGGGTCGATGAGCAGTTTGGCCAGTAATTCGATGCCTTGTTGTACACCCGCGGTTACCACGACTTGATCGGTGTGGGTGTTAATACCGCGAGCTACACCCAAATAATCAGCGATGGCTTCTCGCAATGGCCTATAACCACTGGGATGACTACTCTGGATCCAACTCGGTGTTGTATGCCTGAGTCGACGAGTTGCTAATCGTGCCCACACCTCGTTGGGAAACTCCTTGCAAGCGGGGGAGTGCGCGCGAAAGGGGCGGGCGGGTGTACCCAACTCGGTGGGAATCGTGTTTTCAATTGCGTTGAGCTGGTGGTAACGTTGCGCCAGGCGGAGCGGGGGTATTGGTCGTTTGATTTTTTTGCGTATAGTTTTATGCGTTGCTGCTTTAGGGGGGGTAGGTTGCGGGAAGTCATTGGTTACCCGGGTGCCGGAACCTTTAACCGTAATAATAAAACCTTCCACGGCCAGTTGATCATAGGCATTGATAATAGTGTTTCGCGCCACACTTAATTCGCTGGCTAATTGCCGGGTTGAAGGCAGTCGTTCACCGGGTTTTAGTCGACCTTGCCAGATTGCTTCCCGCAACTGGTTTTCCAGCTGGCGAAAAATCGCGGTTGAGCTGGCAGGGTTAATTACCAATGCATCAAATTGAAATCGCTGCTGTTTAGCCATGTTGCGCTAGTGCCTTCACGTTATCGTTGCTTTTTTAAAAGTGGACCCTTAATTTAACACAAAGTGGATCTTTATATAGGCCCAATATAGCGTACTATTGATTCACGAATGATCATTACACACACGGTATATTCTGGAGAAAATGCTTCTAATTCAATGCTTTTCAAGAGATTCGTTATCTAATAGTACTCAATTAATAGGCTATGTTGTCAATGCGTAACAGGTGCAATATCCAATCTGGTATGTTGATCGTCTTGTTTTTTCGCCCACCGACCAGGATTTGTCAGTTGTCGTTCGCATCAAGCTGCGGTCTTACAATCCGGCCGTAAGGCTGGCACTCAACCATTTTATTTAATTCATTAGGAGAAATTTATGATAACGACACGGCGCTTATTGGCTGCCTTTTTTAATGTTGCACGTCGTCCCTATATTGTATTGCACAATGGTTTAGTGACATGCATGTTTATTCTATTCGTTAATACAGCCAATGCGGGTAGCGCTACAATAGGAATATTGGTTTTTGAAGGTGTTTTAACCAGTGATGTCACGGCACCGATTGAAGTGTTTGGGGCCGCCAGCAAAAAAGCATGGTTCTCACATTATGACGTGATAGTGATTTCAGCTACAAAAAATAAGTCTATTACGTCTGAGGAGGGCTTGCGTATTGTTGCGGATAAAACCATTTATGATGAGGTCGCGCTTGATGTGCTTATCGTGCCCAGCGCTTATGAGATGGAGCCGTTTTTAGTTAATAAGGATTTAATTAACTACATTAAAAAACAGCATAAGCAGGCACGCTGGATGGCGAGTAATTGCTCCGGTGCTTTCTTATTGGGAGAGGCGGGTGTTCTTAATGGTAAAAAAGCAACTACCTGGGCGGGCGGTGAGAAGGGTCTGGCGAAGGCATATCCAGCCATTAACGTTCAATATGATAAAAATGTTGTGATTGATACGGGGGTGATAACCTCTAACGGCGGTCCTGTCAGTTATCAGTCTGCATTTGAATTATTAGCAAAACTCAGTTCACAAAAATATGCTGACGAGATTTCGGAGGCGATCCAGTTTAATCGACTAAAGGCGGCATTTTAATGGCGTGCTACGTGGGCGTGAATGCTTTGTAAGCGGACAATTTGCTTGTCGGGTATAGATTTACCACGGTAGCGTTGGGGAGAGGTTAAAAGCTCTCCCCAACGTTTTTTAACGCTTGTTAATGTGCTTGACCGGGTGACTGACGGTGTTCTTAGTCATCGTGATCATCATCATCGTCGTCATCTTCATGATCATCATCATCGTTATCGCTGTCCGTGTCGATGTCTTGAGACGACTTTACCTTGGTACGAGCAGTACGCGACTCGGCATCCGGGTTACCGTTGTCGATAGTGGCCATCCAATAAATAGTACCACCCTGTGACGGATTGAACTCAGGAAATTTAAACTTTTGGGTATCGTCATCATCATCGTCAATGGGGATTGTAATCATCATTGATTCCAAGTAGACGATCTCATCGTTTTGGGTTCCTGTTATTGTAGCAATCGCCGATTCGTTGCTCATGCCTGTGTTTTTAACCTTTAGCTTGATTTCGATGCCATCATCTTCGTCAAGATCGTGTTTTTTATCCACTTTAAATCTAACGATTTTTAGATTAACACCTTCACCCGGTGGAGGGGCATCGGCTGTTATCGTTGCCGTTGTCATATCTGCGTCAGTGATACCGGCATCATCGGTAACGGTTAACGTGACATTGTAGGTACCCGTAGCCGTATAGGTATGTGTTGGGTTGGCGTCTATGCCGACACTACCGTCACCAAAATCCCAGGCATAAGAAAGTTGCGCCCCTTCTGGATCAGAAGAGCCAGAACTGCTAAATAATACCGCAATACCAACGATACCCGTGTAAGGACCATTGGCGTTAGCCTGGGGTGGTGTATTACCTGCGGCGATGGTTGCTGTGGTGGTCGTGGTGCCAATTTCACCCATATCATCAGTAACGGTAAGGGTAACGGTGAATATGTCGTTGGTTTCGTAAATATGGCTTGGACTGACGCCACTGCCCGTGTTGCCATCACCGAAGTCCCAACGATAAGCGGCTATTGCGCCATCTGAATCGAATGAGCCGGAGCCGTCAAATTGCACTGCCAAGCCAATCGATCCGCTATACGGTCCATTAATGTTTGCAACCGGTGGTTGGTTGGCAACGCCACCAATTGTGGCGGTTGTAACATCCGTGTCAGTGTTGCCCGTGTTGTCGGTCACTGTCAACGTCACTGTATAACTGCCGTCAGAAAGGTAAGTATGGCTAGGGGCGGGGCCTGCATCGACATCGGTGGTGCCATCGCCAAAATCCCAATCGTAACGAACAACAGTGCCGTCTGTATCGCTGGACGATGTGCCATTAAATGCCACGGGTATTCCGACAGTTCCGTTGTAAGGGCCGTTGGCATCTGCAGTGGGTGGTTGATTGACGGTATCCCTGATGACAGCGGTGGTACCAGCTGAATCGCTTGCGCCAGTGTCGTCAGTTACGGTTAACGTGACATTAAAAGAGCCGGGTGTCGTATAACTGTGGGTTGCGGTCATACCATTGCCCGTTGTGCCATCACCGAAGTCCCAGCTGTAAGAGGCGATTGTTCCATCGGGATCGGAAGAGGCGGAGCCGTCAAATTCTAACGTCGTGTTAATTGTGCCCTCATACGGTCCGTTGGGGTCGGCAATCGGTGCTTGGTTGCCCTGGCCGATTGTTGCAGTTGTGGTTGCAGTGTTACTTGCACCCTGGTCATCAGTAACGGTCAGGGTGATCGTATAAGTGCCACTTGTGGCATACGTGTTGGTTGGGCTGACGCCACTGCCAATATTGTTGTCGCCGAAATCCCATTGGTAAGAAACAATTGTGCCATCGGTATCGGTTGAGGCAGAACCGTCAAGCTGTAACGGAGCACCTGCTGTGCCGTTGTACGGCCCATTGGCATTGGCCACAGGGGGTGTGTTTATTGGTGGTGGTGGCGCATTGGGATCATGCTGTAAGAGTACGGATACACTGGGCGATCCGCCGTTGCGGTTAGGTACGGCAATATCCAGCATACCGTCCTTGTTAAAGTCACCACTGACGATACTTTTTGGTTCGTTGCCCACCGGAATGATGAGCGGTGTATTTCTGGCTACGCTGCCTGTGCCATCGCCAATAAAGATTCGCAATTCGCTGGTATCTTCTTTAACGAAGGCAACGTCTGCATTACCGTCTCTCGTAAAGTCGCCCGCCGTATGCCCGCGCAAAGGGCCAGTGACAAAACCGCGGTCTACAAACCCAAAAGCACCGGATTGATCATTTAGATAGGTACCAAGTCCACCTTCGCCACTTAATACTACATCAATCCATGTGTCCCGGTTGAGGTCGGTAGATATAACGTACAACGGTGAGCCCTGTCGCTCCAGGTTGTTACTGACATTGAAGTCCGCATTGCCGCCGTTATACAAGATCAATTGAGGCGTAACAAGGTCAATATCATTGTCCTTGTCAACGTCAATCGCCATAATATCGGTGCTTGCTATGGTATTACTTGATGCGATGTTTTGTGCGGTGGTAAATGTACCATCACCGTTCCCCAGAAACACTGATACACCCGCGCCGGCACCACTGACGTTATTGGCAACAGCCAGGTCCAGGTTACCGTCGTTGTTCAGATCTTGTGCCGTCACTGCCACGGCTGGTGTGCCGCCACTGATCAGTGTTGTCGAAAAGGTAAAGCCAGTACTGCCATCCGCTGCACTAAGGTAGATGTGTACGTTGGCGGTATTGGAACCACCTGCGGTTATGGCCAGGTCGGCACGGCCATCGTTGTTAAAATCGCCGCTGGTTAGGCCGGCAGGCATGTAAGCGGCGCCCGCCCCATTCGTTGTAGTCATTTGAAAGTGGTTTATGAAGGCGCCTGAGCTTGTACCAAAGAGTATGGATAAGCTACCGCCCGTTCCATCAATGCCGCTAACAGCGATATCGTCGATGGTGTCGTTGTTAAAATCACCCAGGGTAATGTCTGTCGGGGTGGTTCCGGAAATGCTGTATTCCACTTTCGGCGCAAATTCTGATGCAGCCATTACACCCTGGGTAGTAAGCCCCAGTGTAATAAGTACGGCAATTCCATGCAGATACTTGTGCGGAAAGTCAGTAATGTGAGAGTTATTTGACATACTTCAATATCCTTAACGTTGAAAATTTCCATGTTGATTGTGGCAATCAGCTTTAGCTGATTAATTGACTTTTCGTGAAATTAACCTCCTTGTGTTTATCGCTGTCATTAAATTTTTTATCATCGGTGACGTTGCATGGTTGATATTTAATTTTCAGGTTGATTGAACAGGCTGGCACAACGACACCATGGTTTTAACCAATGTGTGGTGATGCGTATTTAGTACTGCAGGGGAAGTAAACTACTGGCGCAGGTTGTTTGTTATCTATTTTACTGCAAATCCAAATTAATCGTACATCCATATACAGTCTATTGCTATTCCTGGTGCTGCTGTCCTTGCATATTACAATGGCTTAACCGAAAAATGGCTTAACCGCGTGTTTTGTCCCATGACGTAAGCTTAGTCTGGCAGGCTTAATGTAACGTCTTGGTGTGCTGTCAGGTCGTTGGGCGTGATTCATGGGCGTGTTTGAATTAACAATGTTACGCAAAACAATGGTTACGTAAAATAATGGTTACGCAAAACAATATCCTTATTACTTCATGCTCCTGGTGTTTGTCACAACAAGTGACACTAATAACGCGTTGATCAGGGTGGCTTACTCAATCAGTGTCACCAGTAATACACATTGTTCTAGCGGCTTTTAAATAATGATAACCGGTTAGTTTATCGTAGGGTTGATTAATGTGGGTTGCCCTTATCAATATCGTTAACATAATACTCATTGCATAATAGTAACTAGTTAGTATTAGCTAGCTAACATTAATTAGTTAACATATAGCTATATAACATTAACTTTATATCGTTAGTGTGCGTATAGCATTAACGCTGTATGTCTGCTAAGTGTGTTCCAAAGGTGCGGCTCAAGTCAAGGTGATAAACTAAAATAAAGAGTGAATGGATCAATGTTGTGGCATGACGGTGTTAATTTGTAACATTGCGTTTGGTTTATATTATTTTATCTAACATGAAGGGTGGGTTTTCTTAACGTTAATCATTTAAAATAGCTAAACACTACTGGATCTAAATACAGAATAATTATTAACGAATTTGTTGGTGAGAACAGTGGAAGGGCGCTTAACCGATTATTGTCAACGTTTTTGGTTTTCGGCTTGGCGTTAACTGGTGAACGTAGTGATGTGCAATATCAATAATAATGATATTTGCGTCGTTACGTTTTAATGTCTTTCTATCACGTAAGCATTACTTGCAGAGTGACTTGCAGTATTACCTGCAGAGTTACTTACAGAGTTACTTGCAGAGTTACTTACAGAGTTACTTGCAGAGTTACTTGCAGAGTGACTCGCCGATAGCCCCCTAACGATTAAGGTTTAGGTGTGAATAGACTGTCTCTTCATTATCATGGTGGCGTTGCTGTACCCGCACGTTGTTGTTTGCGCAAATAGTGAGGCTGTCATTTTTAATTTTTCCTAGACTGAATAGGACGTATTCTTAACACGTAAATTTCAACCGTGGGAATACATCATTTTCGGGGAATGGAGGGTAGCGATAGTGCTCACATCAGTGCACACATTTTGGTTCGTGTGACGTGGTTTTGTCTAACTGATGTTTTTCTACGACTTGGTTGGTTCGGTTTAGTTTGTCTGGTTTGTTGTGTGCTGGTCGAGGTAGTAGCTAGGTGTTTATTACATCTATTTTTTGGGGGGAGGGGACGAGGTTATTAAAACGTCGTACTAGGGTTTGATATGTAATTGCACAATATTCGTTTATATCGTATATTTTAGGGTGCTTTAACAAGACTTGTCTTGTAGTGTGCTGGGGTGATTGTTCGTTAATGCAGCAGGCAGGGAATTCCCCGGTTTTATGGAATCCATTGTGGGTTGTGATGTCTGGATTCTTGTGATTGTTCTGTTATGATTATTGTAATTGCGCCGATAGTAGTGATTTACTATTTGATGTAGCTATTTGTTGCCACTATTTATTGTGGTTGTTTGTCGTAGCTGTTTATCGAAAAAAAATAAGAGGAAGCTCGTGGTGGATATTAATCTGTCCTTTAATGAAGCACGTGTTATCGGTTGTTTAATTGAAAAAGAAATTACCACGCCGGAACAATATCCGTTGTCGCTTAATGCGTTGACTAATGCCTGTAATCAAAAAAGTAACCGCGAACCGGTGCTGGAGCTTGATGAGACAACGGTACAACAGACGCTGGATGAACTTGTGAAACAACATCTGGCGAGTGAAAAATCCGGGTTCGGTAGTCGAATTACGAAATATCAACACCGGTTTTGCAATACGGAATTTAGTGCGTTGCAGTTATCTGCACAGGAATTAGGTATTATTTGCGTGATGTTGCTGCGAGGCCCACAAACACCTGGTGAGTTGCGTACCCGTACTAATCGCTTGTGTAAATTTACCGATGTGGGCGAGGTCGAAGTAACGCTGGCTCAACTAGCGTCCCGAAGCGATGGGCCTTTGGTTGTTAAATTACCCCGTGAGGCAGGAAAAAGAGAGTCGCGTTATGCCCAATTGTTTTGCGGTGATATTCCCTTAGAGCAATTACAGGTGGTAAACCAGGAAGGAGCCGGTGATGATGGTCGCATCGACGCGTTGGAGCTGCAAGTTGATGAGTTACGACAGGAACTACGGCAGATCAAGGAAAAGCTAGCTGATTTGCTTTAATCTATTACCCACTTTAATTAGCGAAATATCCGCGTTGCGTTTGAACGTTAAGGGTTAAGCGTCCGGCACATTCAGGCAGGGTGAAATGGCGCGCTATTGCGAGGGACAACAACGAACTCTTAGTCGTTATGGTTATCTGTGGTGAGAAAAGGGCTGTGTATCATGAGCGATTTGTGGTTAGGGCAAAAATTCATGTTGTTGATGGTGCGCCCATCTCTTAGGCAGCTATCGCAGGTGGGGGTGTTTTGGCAGGTCTTGCACGTTTCGATATGATCAGAAATCACCGGTATGGGCATTTTACTGATGTATTGGTCGAAATCGACACCAAGATAAGATAGCATCTTAAACAGACGAATCCGGCTGACGGCCTGACGTAATGAGTTTCTGGTCTTGTGTTGATTATCGTGTCGTTTACAGTGTCGTTTAAAATACGGAATTAATATGATTAATCCTGTTATGATTCCGGTCAGTGTGAGTGCCGCGGCAAGATATAGCAGATTGAATGACATTGTTATTCGCCCGTTATTGTTATCAGTATTGTTACTCTCAGTATTGTTACTCAGTGCAGCTCACCAGCGCCTGTTTACTTAGTGCGACTTGCCCGGCTTTGTCCATCCTTTGATGCGGCGCGGTCGTTTAATTTAATTACATTCCGGGGTAGGTGTTGTTGATGTAGGTCAATAGCCTGGTTTTTGCAGGGGTAGTATGTATTGTCGGGGTTGAGTGCTTGGTGAATTAAGGTACACATTTTTTTTGCTATATACATGTGCAGCCGGGTTACGATGATTAACGAGCCTGTAGATTGATTCCTTAAAATGGTAAATAACGATGGCGAAATACTCTAAAAATAGTTCGATATCCCAGGAAACAAAAGAAGAGGCAATAAGTATTGCTCGTGGTACCCAGCGGCCAGGACAAACCAAAGAGCAAACAAAGTTGATTGCTCAGGGTATCCAGAAAGGGATTGATCAATTTAAGAAGCAACAAAAAGCAAAAACCAGGGGGCTCGATAAAAAACACAAAAAAACCGCTAAACAACAGTCAAATACACCGAATACAGCTGTTAATACCCACGAGGTTATTCGCTACCAGCAACACTGGCTACCATGGCTGTTGTTGGTGTGCAGTTGGCTTGGTATGGCAGCGTATCAGTGGTATGGATAAAATGTCTATTTTTTAAGCTGGTGCGGCGTGTTTGTTTAGGTATTTACCTCATGTCTTCTATTCCTCATTGCGAGCGCTAATTTCGGGTACAGGCTGCCGTCAGTATTAGCGCAACAGTCATTACCTTAAAACCATTACCTCAAAACCATTACCTCAAAACCATTACCTCGACTCACAATATGAGTTACCTGGAGCCTCCGATATGCCTCAGTTACATCGGGAGGGACGGATAATTTGCCTTTTCGTTAAAATACTTTCAGACGACTCCGTTTACTCCATTAAAAAAATTTGACAGCGGATAATGACCATTTATACTGCCAAATAGCCTCAACACAGTAGGCAAAAAAAGCCCGCGCTGCAACGCGGGCCTGCGTAAGCAAACAGGTTGGCAAGCCGAAACACTGATCTGCTTATCTTTTCGCGCTTTAATTATAGGTTAGTTAGTGTCTTCAGCCAAGCCAATCGCTTGATACTGAAGGAGAAAAATAACGATGAATGAATCAACCGCGGAGAAGCCATTAATTATTGTTCCCGGGGCAACTGGAAATAATTATCAGTTTCGAGTTTATGAGTGGGGCACCTTGTTTAATCCGGTGTGTGCGGTCTATTTGATATTAAGTAAAAGTAACCCCGAGATATACACCATTTTATATGTTGGACAGACCAGCGATTTAAGTTGTCGCTTTGATTTTCATCATAAGCAAGCCTGTTTTGACCGGCAACATAAAACACATGTTGGGGTATTGGTCGAAAAGTCTGAAGCCAGAGGGCTGTTGATCAAGGCGGATTTAATCGACGGACATAGACCGGTATGTAACTGTTAATTAGGGGCGGGTAGAACGATGGCTACAGAGTTCCGACATATTTCAGATTGTGCCGTGGTTCTACCCGGTTTTTCTATTAAAACCCGTGTGGAGCATGAACCAGATGGTACACATCAAATATTAATGGCTAAACATTTAAAGGAAAGTCGACCTTATTGTTATGAAGATGACCACCAAATTTGTATAACACCTTCGGCTGCAGCTAATAAGTATCTTTTAAAAAAAGGCGATATTGTTTTTATTTCAAGGGGGACCAGGAACTCCGCGCATGTGATTGAGCGGGCGCCTGCCAGTACTATTGCCTCTTCCACGTTATACATTCTACGCGTGACCCCCGAGATTGACGCGTACTATTTAGCATGGTGTCTTAACCAATCCCCTATTCAAAGCGAGATTAAAAAGGCACGAACAGGCGCGAGTACTCCAATTGTGCAACGTGGTAAGTTTACCGAAATAATCGTACCCATACCGTGTGCGGAAAAACAACGGAAAATTGCTGCGCTTGCGGAGCTAATGAACCGGGAAAAAGACCTTAGAGAAAAGTTGCTTCAGCAAACCATTATCTATCACAAAGAAGTAGGACGGCGGTTATTGTTGAAGTTGCTACAACAATAAGTTGGATTTGGTGAAAAATAGCTAGCATACGCAATGTACAGACAAAAATAGGTAGTGCTTTTGATGACAGGCCGCTATTTTTGTATAAGCGATTGGATGATACCTAAAAGCGGTATTATCTTCTGCAACTCTGTGAAACAATACGCGTGTTTCCAGCGTTGTCATGGGGGCCGGTTTTTTGGTTGGGCGAATGATTCGGGTAAATTATACCGGTAAACTACTGAAAATTCACTGTGCTCCGGTGTTCGCAACAACGGTTTTTCGTGTAATGTTTATTTTGAACTAAATTGGATGTGCTGAAATGCAAATATCAAATGGTAAGCGTGTATGATCAGGCAAGTTTCCCAACAAGAGGTGAACGATATCTTGTGGCGCGCATGCGATACCTTTCGCGGCACCCTGGACGCCGCAGATTACAAAGACTACATATTGGTGATGTTGTTCCTGAAATATATTTCCGATGTTTGGCGTGATCATTTTGAGCAATATAAAAAACAATACGGTGATGACGAAGAACGAATACGTCGGCGGCTTCACCGTGAACGATTTATTTTACCCTATGTTGAGATAAAAGATGGCGATGAGGTTGTCGACCGCTTTCTGGCAGATTATTATAACTTGTATGATCGGCGGGAGACGCCGAACCTGGGGGAGTTGATCAATATTGCATTGGAACGCCTGGAAATGGCAAATAAAACCAAGCTCACCAATGTGTTCCGCAATATTGATTTTAATTCGGAATCGCGCCTGGGTAATACCAAAAAACGCAACCATATTTTGCAGCATTTATTGTTGGATTTCGCTGACCCCCGGCTGGATTTACGGCCTTCGCGCATTGGTAATTTGGATGTTATTGGTAATGCCTATGAATATTTAATTGGTAAATTCGCTGCAGGTGCGGGGAAAAAAGCGGGTGAGTATTACACGCCGCCGGAAGTGTCTACCTTAATCGCTAAACTGGTCGCCCCCAAGCCGGGGGAACGTATTTGTGACCCCACTTGTGGTTCGGGTTCATTGTTGTTGAAGTGTGTTCAAGAGGTAGGTTCAGACAATTATTCGCTTTATGGGCAGGAAGCGATTAGTGGCACCTGGTCGCTGTGTGTTATGAACATGTTTTTGCATAATGTAAACAGTGCCCGTATCGAATGGGCTGATACCTTACTGGAACCTAAGCTGATTGAAAATGATGAGCTTATGACATTCGACGTTGTTGTCGCCAATCCACCGTTTTCGCTGGATAAATGGGGTGCTGATAATGCCGGTGAGGAGGCCAGGAGTTACAACCGTTGGCAGCGAGGCGTTCCCCCTAAAAGCAAGGCAGATTATGCCTTTATCAGCCATATGATAGAAACAATGTCGGATCAGGATTCACGCATGGGTATTGTGGTGCCGCATGGCGTATTGTTCCGCGGCGGTGCGGAAGGCAAAATACGCAAGGCCTTAATCAAAGAAAATAGGCTGGATGCGGTCATTGCCTTACCATCCAATTTGTTTTTTGGTACCGGGATTCCCACTGCCGTTCTCATTTTTCGGCAAGACAGAGGGATGCGTTCTAGCGTGTTATTTATTGATGCCAGCCGCGAATATGAAGACGGGAAAAATCAGAATAGTATTCGCGTCGATGTTGAGGTTAAAAAAATTGTGGAAACCTATCGTGCTTATCAGGCTGTTAAGAAGTATGCCTGCCTGGTGAATGTAACGGACCTTCTGGAAGAAGAGTGTAATCTTAATGTCTCACGTTATGTCGACAGCTATGAAGAGGAGTGCGACGTGGACCTTGGTGCGGTATTGAAGTACATACATAACCTGGAAGATGAATTGGACGAGGTTAAGGATAAAATGGCAGATACGATAGCAGGGCTGGAGCTGGATTTGTGATGCCGGTGTCTTGGGAGCAAAAGGAGTTGGGGGAGGTGGCAACATTGTTGTCGGGTGGTACTCCCTCGAAATCTAACCCTGACTATTGGGGAGGCACTATTCCCTGGATAACGGCAAAAGACCTAAAAACCTTCTATCTCAGTACTTCTGGCATTAAAGTCACCGAAGCAGGAGCCAAAAATGGAACGCGTGTAGTGCCTAAAGGGACTGTTCTGATTCTAGTCAGGGGAATGGCCCTGAAAAAAGATATTCCATTAGGAGTGACCACCGCAGATGTTACCTTTAACCAGGATGTGAAAGCGTTGATACCAAAGGATATTAATCCTGATTACCTGGGTTGCTTTCTGTTTTATAAAAAACCGCTACTGATGAATTTGGTGTCAGAAACGGGCCATGGCGCAGGACGGTTGCAGACCGACCTGTTAAGTTCTCTACCGATATCAGTTCCAAGTAAGCAGGAGCAACGGCGGATCGCTGACGTTTTTGCGCTTTGGGATAGGGCGATAGTCTTATGTGAAAAATTGTTGATTGAAAAGAAAAAATTTAATAGAGGGTTAACCGAGCAGTTAATATCAGGACGGCGTCGCTTCCCTGCGTTCAAAGCACCCTGGGTTGACGTCAGGATCTCTGACATTACCCGTGAAAGCAAGCAACGCAATAACGGAGAATTAGGCCCGGAGTCAGTTCGTGCCGTTAATAAAACGCTTGGTATGATACCTATGCGGGAGCGCAGTATGGCTGCGAATCTTGATCGCTATAAGGTGGTTAACAAAAACTGGTTTGCTTATAACCCCATGAGGATTAATGTTGGGTCGATCTGTTTATGGCGTGACGAAATGCCGGCATTGGTAAGCCCTGATTACGTTGTTTTTGAATGTGACGAGACCAGGGTGGACCCATTATATGTTGATTATCTGCGAAGAATTCGTCGTTGGCAGCATTATGTGCAAGTGGTTGGAAATGGCAGTGTACGCGTGAGAATATTTTATAAAGATCTTGGGGCCATAACATTTAAAATTCCGTCGTTGGAAGAGCAGCGGGAAATTACCAATCTATTGGTGGATTCCGATCACGAAATTAGCTGTTTTACGAAATACATCGATCTGTTGCGGACACAACAAAAAGCTTTAATGCAGTTGCTATTAACCGGGAAAAAGCGCATTAAAACAGACATTATACTTTAGGTGCCCGTCATGGGATTATCCAGTCTCGAAGATTTTGGCACCTTGGTTTCCGCGGCGCAAATGCTGGGCGCATTAAACTGGACGTGCCTCACCGGTGATGAAACGGTTGCATTACGCAATGGACGCAAAGATCAGGCGGTGCTTACCGGAATACTGATGCCCTGGCTGGAAGCTAATAATCGCATCGATGTAAAAGGTAGCCGCTATCCGTTCAGTAAGGCGAATATTAGCGAGGCTGTTCGGCAACTCGTTGATATACCGCCGCATGGTCTTGTCAAAACCAATGAGGAAATTTACCATTTGCTCACGCTGGGGGCGAGCTTAGAGCAAACCGTTAGGGGAGACCGCAAGGGGCATACGCTAAAATACATTGATTGGCGCCATCCGGAAAAAAACCACTATCATTTTACCTTTGATTTTGGTCTCGAACCCCTGCGTTCCTACGATGTTAGCCATATTGATGCCGTATTGTTTGTTAATGGTATACCCCTTGTTGCGATTGAATGCCAGGCCAATAGTCGTGGTCCGGGGGGATCTACTATAAATGATGCAATTAACCGGTTAATTGATTATCAACGCGTCGAAAAAATACCGCAATTATTTCACTATATTCAGTTATTGTTTGCCACCAGTGAGAACGAAACACGTTATGCCACTGTTGGTACGTCGTTTAAGTTCTGGAGTAAGTGGCGCGACGAAGGCGACAACCATACTGCAATCCACTCGGCCGCAAATCAGCCCTTATCTACCAGTCTGCAATCGTGTCTAATGAGAGCCGGGGAAGCAATACATTTAGCGCCTGATGCGTTGGTTCGCACTATTCAGATGCATCGCGGGCACGGCAGCGTTACCACCACTGAGCAGGACGCCACGCTATGGTCCATGTTACGGCATGGCTGTTTATTGGAGTTTGTTTATCAGTTTGTTGTTTTTGACGGTGGTGTGCGCAAGGTGGCGCGGTACCAACAATATTTTGCTGTTAAAGCGGCGGTGAAAAAAGTGGCGACCCTGCGCGATGGGCGGCGTGCGGGTGGCGTAATATGGCATACCACGGGTAGTGGTAAATCATTGACGATGGTTATGATGGCCAAGGCGCTGGCATTAAGTCCCCATGTGACTAGTCCGCATATTGTGTTAGTGACTGATCGCGTTGATCTGGAAGATCAACTTTGGCGCACTTTCGGTGCTTGCGGTAAAACGGCCGTGCGGGCCAAAACTGGCGAGCATCTGGTGCGTCTCATTCGGGAAGGACGAACCAGTCTGATTACTACTGTTATTGACAAATTCTGTAATGTGGTTACTAAACATACCTTGTGGAATGATAGTCCCGACATCTTTGTCGTGGTGGATGAAGGGCACCGTTCCAACTATGGCGTTCTTGCAGACAGAATGCGTAATGTGTTTCCCAACGCGTGTTATTTAGGATTTACCGGCACGCCGTTACAGTTGAAAGAGAAAAATACCGCGCAGAAGTTCGGAGGGTTTATTCATTGTTATTCGATGCAACAGGCTGTGCTTGATAACGCAATTGTGCCTCTGATGTATGAAGGTCGTATGGTGCCGCTAGTGCAACAGGCCGATGCGATACAGGCGTGGTTCGAGCGATTAGCCGACAACCTGTCTGGTGCGCAAAAGAAAAAACTAATGCAGCGGTTTGCGGTTAAGGACGTTGTTAATGCCGCTACGCAACGAATAGCGGCCATTGCATTGGATATTAGCACCCACTATCGCGCTCACTACAAAGGTACGGGCCTTAAAGCGCAACTGGCGACTAACTCCCGAACGGAAGCATTGCAATACCAAACGTGTATTAATGATTATGGCTTGATCAGTGCTGAAGTTATTATGTCGCAACCCAGCATTTGTGAGGGGCAGGGTGACTATAGCGCGGAACAAGACACTAGGCTGTTTTGGAAAGAAATGATGACGCGGTTTGGGTCTGAAGAAGAATATGTGAGGCAAATAAAGGCCTCATTTGCAAGAGAGGACGGTTGTGATCTACTGATCGTGGTGGATAAACTGTTAACCGGTTTTGATGAGCCGAGAAATACCGTGCTCTATATTGACAAGCCCCTTAAAGGTCATAATCTTTTGCAGGCGATTGCCCGGGTTAATCGGCTGTTTCCAGGGAAATCGTTCGGTCTGTTGGTGGATTACCGAGGCGTGTTAGGGAACTTGAGCGATGCCATGCAGCGTTACGATGCATTAGCGGGGTTTGCTTGTGATGATGCGGATTTTCATGGTGCGATTATTGATATCCGTCAAAAAATAGACGATTTGAAGCTGTTGCACGCGGCTTTGTGGGCTGTATTTCATGCGGTTGAGGATCCGCACAATATGGAGTCCATGGCGCGTTATTTGCGCCCTGACGGCAAACGGCGGGAATTTTATCAGGCGTTTTCCCGTTTTAGTCGCGTATTGAGCATAGCGTTGGCAACGGATCATTTTCAGCAGAGTGTTTCGGCGGATCAAATTAATATTTATAAGGATGATTTGGCCATGTTCAGTCGACTCAGGGCATCAGTACGGCATCGTTATTCAGAAACAATCGATGTGCATGAGGATGATCGGCAGCTTCGAAGGGTAATGGATTTTCATCTTCATGCGAAGGCGATTATTCCTGTAACGAAAATGACCTCAATTTTTGATATAGAAGCGTTTGACCGGGAAGTCGATACACAGGAATGCGGGGTTGCCAGAGCCGATATGATCGCAAGTCGGGTTAAAGTAGCGATTGATTGCAAGATGGCGGAAAACGAGGTTTTTTACCAAAAATTCTCATACCTGGTCCAGCGAGCAATTGATGCCTTTTATGCCGGGCGCATTTCCGAAGCAGAGTACGTTAACCGGCAGCAGCGTTATTTGAACACCATTCGTCGTGGACATGAATTGGATTTGCCTGAGGAACTGGAAGGACACCAGGAAGCACAGGCGTTGTTTGATTTATTGTCGACATTGGCGTTAATGCGTTTTTCTACTCGTGCCCCAAACAGCAATTCAAGCACTACCTCATTGTTGCATCTACCTGATACTAACCTTCGTGATGACACAGGTGCTTATGATGTTGGCACGGTGCCGTTAACAAAGCACCAAATTGCCCAGATTTCGCTGGATATTGAAAGCATTATTGATAGTAGGAAAATCCGTGATTGGCCATTAATGGAGGATGTGGTCAAAGACATGCAAAATGCCGTGGATGACTACTTGTTTGATGTTAGAGACCGCTGCAGTGTTGATCTTAAAACACATGACATGGACACTATTCTCGATCACTGCATTACGATTGCCCGAAACCGGGGGCAAGCTAACACCTAATGTTATGCATTTCGATAACGGGTGTTTTTAGGGCGGTACATTATTCGTCAGTCGTCTACTCAGGGTTGCTATGTACGTCGTAGCGGGTTCACTCAAACAGTGAAGGTGGTAAATGGTAAACACTCTACGCATTCATGGTGTTGGTTTATTTGTTCGGGTTCGACTGCGGAATTTAAGATATTCATCTCAAGATAAATGCCACCGGCACAATAAATTCGCGTCCTACGCCGGTTAGGTTGTCCGGGATGGCGGGAAACGGATTAGCACGTTTTGCCATATCCAGGGTGGCTCGGTCCAATAAGCGGTTACCCGTGGATGCCTCAAGTTTTACGGATTCGGTATACCCGGTTGGGGCAAGGCGAATGCGTAATAGCCCTTGGCCTTCGATACGAAGCCGTTTTGCTCTGCGCGGGTAACGTTTGTGTTTTTCCAACCACGCAATAAGTAATTGTTCATACTGAACGGTAGCGGTGCTATCCGGTGGCGCTGTGTTGGTGGCAACCGCCGGGGCTGGTTCCACCGTCAGTGCCTGTTGTATCGGTGGGGGGATGGCGTCGGTAGTGGATGGGGTTTGCTGGGCCACGTCTGGTCGTGGTGTTACGGTAGCGTCAACGGGTTTGGGGGGTGGTTGTGTTGGCTTGATGGTCGGTTTTGTAATCGGCTTGGGTGGTGTTGGCTTCGGTTTTTGCACGACGGGTTTGGGGCGTGGTTTGACAGCCGGCGAAGCCTGGGTCACTGGTCGTGGAGCGGGTTTTGGTTTAGCCGCTGGTTCGTGATGCAGCGGCTTAGCGACAGTGCTGGCCGAGTTTTTCGCAATAGGGGTGACAAGGCTAAGGTGTAGTGGTGGACGTTCTTCTTCAGGAGGTGGCATTGGTTTGGGTAATGGCTCGGCGAAGCTAAACCAGGCCACCAGCATTGCATGTAGCGCCAGGGAAACGGCGAGTGTTATACGGAAATGTCGCTGAGAAATTGGCATTACTTAAGCGTATCTGCTGCTGTGGTGCCTGTGGTTGCAAGTGCGATGTTGCTAGCGCCTGCCAGTCGCAGCTGATCCATGATGTCAAGTAGCTGTTGTACATTTGTACGGGCATCACTTTTAAGGGTGACAGCCTGGTCAGCCTTACGTTTTATAAACGGTGCTACCGCATCACCCAGGGCATCCAGTGATATTGCCTCACCGTTAAGGGTTATTTCTCCTTGCGCCGTTAAGACGACGGTAATCGGTGTTTGATCCAGTGGTGCTGCACTGCTTGATTCGGGTAATGTCAGGTCGATGGCTTCCGGGATCAGAAAGGTGCTGGTTAACATGAAAAACACCAATAATAAAAACACCACATCGATCAGCGGTGCCATGTCGAGATGAGAGCGAATGCGGGATCGACCTTCAAACTCCATAGGCTTCCTGCTCCGGTTTGGCGTCGTCACGGGTGGCGATATGCAATGGGCTTTTTCCAAAATACAAGAGCACCCGGACACTGGCGTCTTTCATGGCGGCGCGCACGTGATCGACTTCGCCTTCAAGGTAATAAAATGCGGCCATTGCAGGAATTGCGACAGTGAGACCAAATGCCGTAGTGAGCAATGCCTCCCAAATACCACCGGACAGTATCGACGGATCAACTCGGCTGCCTGCTTCTTCAAGGCGCATGAAAGCATTGATCATTCCCGTTACCGTGCCGAGTAATCCCAGCAGTGGGCTCAGGTGGGCAATGGCCGCGAGACCTCGTAACCATGATTCGAGATTGCGTATTTGTGCTGAGCCAACCCGGCTTACTTCCGCTTCTACGTCGTTGCTTGCCATGCGTGGATTGCTCCCGGCGTGTAGCGCGCTTTCCATCACTCTGGCGACGGGGTTATATTGCTGTTGTAGTGCTTGTAAGGCCTGATTTTTTTGCCCACTTTGCAATGTTAAGAGAGTCTGCTCTATAAATTCGGTGCGGCGTAAACCGCTGCGTGAGAACTGGTACAACTTAACCAGAATGATTGTGGTCGCCAGTACGGAGAGTAACAATAAGACGAGCATTACCGGGCCGCCTTGTTGGAATAATGTAATGATGTTCATTGAGTCACGTCACTTCTTGTTAATACCGCAAATCGGGGGTAAAAAAAATACGGGTGGCGAGCGGTAATATTTGCCACCCGTATTAAGGGGGGGGGAGCGTTACAACGTCATTTCAATACCTACATAGGCAAATTGCGGAAGGCCTGGGCGTGGGCCATGAGGTTGACGGGATACTAGGTATTCTTCATCCAGCAGGTTTTGTATTCCGCCAAAAATTTTTACTGTCTCAGTGGCTTTATAATAGGCAGAGATGTCCGTTACCACGTATTGGTCAGTCTTACCGAAGCGGGCATCGGGGGTACCATCGCCGTTGACTTGCTGGTTGCTGTTATCAGCGCTGGTAAAGGTTTCATCCACGTAGCTGATAGAAACAAACGCACCGGAATGTTTTGTTTCGATACCTGTACCCAGGTTTATCACCCATTCGGGAATATAGGGGAGTTTGTTGCCCTTCTTACCAAAGCTGAAAATGGACTCTGCATCTTGGGACCGAGCATCGTTCTGTTGTTCGGTGTCGGTGTAGGTTAATGTTAGAAACCAAGGGTTATGCACTGCCCAGTTATTGGCGATACCTGCATCAAACTGGCTGGAAAACTCAAGTCCGTAACTGTTTACCTCTCCAAAGTTTCCGTCAACCCCATTGCCAACGCCACCAATGTTGTCGACTACCAATAAATCTTTAAATTCCGTATAAAACAAGGTAGCTTCCGCAGCAAGGGCTTGGTTGGCATTGGTATAACGCGCACCGGCTTCAAAGGCTGTGCTGGTTTCCTCTTTGAGATCTTTAGTAACGGCTCCGCTGGGGCTGGGGGGTGAAAAGCCCTGGTGTACACCGCCGAATCCAGTCCATGATGTATTGAACTGATAGGCAATGCCCAGTCCTCCCGCCGTCATATTCATTTCATTGTCGCCAACGAGTGTGCCCTTGGGCGTTTCGTAGCGTTGGTCTAGTTGTTCAAACCGTACTCCTGGGGTAATTGACCAAGGGCCGGTTTCTATGGTGTCCTGAACAAAGATGGCAAGTGCTTTGGTCTTTTGTTGGCGATCACCTGCGCCGCCGGGGGTGCCGGGTGTTCTGTTGGAGATGGTACCATTGGCTTCTTGAGTGTAATCATCGTCCCACTGAAAGCGTCGTACATTATCCTGATGATAACGGATACCCGCTGACACTTCATGTTGTACGGCATCTGATCCAAATCGGTAGTAAGCAATGGATTCGATACCTTTGGCGTAATACTCACGGTTATTGGCGCGAACCCGCAGTGTACAGGCCAGATCACCCTTAAGGCAGTCGAGCCCTTCGCCATTTTGTTTGCCTGCCAGTGCGGCTGAAAGCCCGATGGTATTGCCGTTGACGTTGCGTAGATCTTTAAGTTTGTACCAGTTGCGTTCAAAGCTAGTGTTATACAGTGTGGTAATAATATCTAGGTTATCGGTTGGTCCCACGATATAACGCAAATGACTACGGGTTTGCTCGCTCTCGATGTTATCGAACCGCGATGCAGCATAACGGCGGGATGGGTCCGCTTTAAAATCAGCGTCGCTCAAGCCAAGATAGGTTTCATTGGCATCCAGGTTAGTGTTGCCCCATTTGAGTTCCAGGCGCTGGTAGATGTCACTGTTGGGTTCCCAGGAAAGCTTGACCATTGGTTCCGACTTAATAAAGCCGGTGTTTTCACCTAAGCGAAAATCTGCGGTTTCGTCTATGGTTTTAAATCCTTGATTCTGACGAAAATAGCCCTCCACCAGAAAACCGACTTGCCCGGCTTGGGTGTCAATCGTATTTCCCACATAAGCGTGGGTACGTTGCTCATCGAAATGACCTGTCTGTGTTTTGAGATAAACGGTTTGTTTAAGTGGGATGGCAGTCGATAGATAATTAATAACGCCGCCGGTAATATGTGGGCCAAATTTTATCTGACTCGATCCCTTCAATACTTCGAGGCCGCTCATGCGGCCTACCGTGGGTGAATAATACGCCGATGGAGCGGAGTAGGGGGCAGGTGCCATTAACACGCCGTCTTCCATGATGGTTACTTTGGCGCTGCGTGTGGTATCAACGCCACGCAAACTAATATTGGGGAACAGGCCAAAACCATCTTCTTCACGAACATTAACACCGGGTACTTTGCGTAACACGCGGTTAACGTCATCATAACTTTGTTGGCGTATATCCTCTTTGGTAACTACGTGCGCCGAACCTGGCATTTTTTCCACATTGGCGGGATTGCCAATGACCATGATTTTATCCAACACCGTTGGGGTGGTGTCCGCTTCGACGGCTTTTGCGGGTAATGTGACATGCAGTGTTGCTATTAAGCTGCTACTAACTAATAAGTGTTTTCTCACGGCTGCTACTTCCTCGGTTTTCAATAACGTGGTGAAGTGTTTCTCCGTACTGGTCGTAAGGGAGACACGATCATTAAAGTAGCTGGCTACCACGTTACCCAAGGCGAGAGGAGAGGCTTTGTTTGGCTGGCTGAGGATCAGTATGCCTCGTTTAAAACAAAAAGTAAATGATAATCATTATCATTCGTATTCGCATTGACTTTTAAATAAGAATGATTATCATTAAGATATAGATTAATCCAAAATACTGATTATTAAGCGGTCAAATTATCATCAAAGGAGTGCTTTATGAATTATATAGTAAGTGCATGGCTGGAGCATGATGGCCCTCGCCTCGGCATTCTTTGTTCGGATACCGGGCTTATAAAGCAGCAGTGGCATTTAAGTAAAGTTAATAATAACAGTGAGTTAAGTTGTCGTGATGTAGGCTGCCTCAAGCGTCCAGGTATTCAGCAATTAACCCGGGAATTGTTTTTGGTGGGCTGTGCGCAGGAAATTAGTCATTTGGACGTCGTGCAAAGCCGGGGAGGAGCCAGCGTTTGCCTCTATTGCAACGAGTGTATACAAAACAAGACCTCAGATCAGGATTGGCGCTCACTTTTTGACGGGAACGATAAGTGACCCGGTAATATGCCTTAAATTTCTCCTATTTCCCCAGCGCTTCAACGAAGGTAATGAAAAAAATATCATGACGAATCCAACATTCACGAAAACAACGCCCGTATCGGCGCCCGTAACAACCGAACATGCGGATAGTACTTCAAATGAACCGATAGCGGTTCCACAACCGGTAAACAGCAATGGCCTGGAGAAGCGGTACCAAAGCAGAGCACTGTTTCGAGGTAAACAGGAAATTATCATAGAACATTCTGGGTATACTTATCGTTTGCGTATTACTCGCCAGGATAAGTTAATTCTGACTAAATAATGGGTTTGGAGATAGGGCTGTATTGAATATACTGAGCAGCATTGGGTGAAGTCTCAATTCCAAATGCTGAGGTAAATACCGTATTGCTCACCCGAATAAATGGTGCCATTCTGTGATTCATAGTCGGTAACGGTGTATTTTAAGATGACATCCATATTGCTGTAAAGGCTCCATTGTGCAAAAAACAAACCGCCTAGGCTGTTTTTAAACTCGGTTTTATTGCCGGCGGCATCGACAACTTCGTTAAGTAAATCTGCGCGGAATCCTGCGCCCAGATCGAGAAAATAACCACTGTGTACTAAGGCGCTTTCAAGCACAATCCCCGTATTTGCGCCTTTGCTTGTTTTGCTTCTTTGGTAACGATAGGCTATGGAGGTGCGACTGCTAAGTGTGTTGGAGTCAAACAAGCCCCAGGAGGCACCGGTTTCCAATATGGCCCCTGAGCCAACACGATACTTATTGCCACCGGGAGTTGGGTCAATATTTTCCCCGCCATAAGAAACGCCCATACCAAAATAAGTTTTTTCAAACAGACTTGCTTGTGCAATAGCGTGTGACGATGTGCCAAATAACACTATGAAAAAATAAATACTTCTATATAACATTATGAACCCTAATACTGAAAAATTAACGGTATGTGATTGTTTAGCCTTTAGATAATGAGGTGGCGTTGTCTGGCCGATTAATTTGCTGTGATCGCTTGATGGTATTACCTAAAAACTGTAGTTAAAAGCTATGGTTAAGAATCATAGCTAAACGCCACAGCTAAAAACCGTAACTAAAAATCGAGTGGATAAGCACTAATAATATTTTTATTGTTATGTTTTTTACTATAAGAAGACGTATTCCTACAATATATACTAAGCGGCAACCAAGATTCAACCAGTTTTTGTTAGCGTGATGTCATAGGCTATACCAGGCGAAGGTAATGCTGAAATAAGGCCGGGTCTTGTTGTTTGAGCAGTGCGCGTTTGTTTATATCATCAGTCTTTTGGTTGGGCTGGTGTTTATCAGTTTGCAGACTATAGAGTGTGTGGTAGGCGGCAGAGCACGGAATTGCTGTACAGTCTTCCGGTGCAGGTAAGATGTTGACCAGGCCTGCATTGCGTATCAGTAACCAGGCAGGGAAGGTTTGTGGTGGTAGTTCCGGCTCGATTTCCAGGAAATCAGACCAATAACAACTAATGTCAGTGTCAATGTCAGAGGCAAGGGCGTCCACGTTGTCAGGGAAAAGCCAGCATAGTAAAAACCAGCTCATTAATGCGGCGTGATTTAGTTGCAAACGACCGCAGGCACGCGCGTGGCGGTGTAATAGCGTTAGATTGGATTGCCAATTGGGTACCTGTTCAACGGTTTCACGCACACGATTCCAGTCCATCGCCTGCATAGCTGTATAGCTGTTGTGCAGCATAGGTGTATCGTTGTTATACGGTTCATGTTGCAGTGACTCGGATAGGCGTTGCCATTGTGGGACGAGAATATTATGACTGTCTTTACCTACTAATGTTTCTGCCAAGGGGGTTAGTTGTTCCTGCAATGTTTTCATCTCACTGGCAATATCATTTACCGGAGTGCTCAGGTTTTCCACGGCGCTAACCAGTTGCTCCAGTCCGGCTAGTTTGGCATGGTCAGGGGCCGTGTCATAGAGACGTTCGAGCTGACGTCTTGCTTCGGTTTGATGACGATTAACCAGCGCTTGCTGGATGCCGTTAACCAGGCTATTGGCAGGTGCATCCATAAACAGGTCCAGCTGGGGCTGGTCTTGCGCTTTACGGAAATGTTGATGAAAACACTCATCCAGCGATGGGTTTTGACTGAAACGCAATGATTGTGGCGATTGCTGGTGCCACGTGTGATATTGAGCAGACTGGGACTGCAGGCCTAGGCGTTGCAAGTAGTTTTTAGCCTGAGTCAGTAGCGCCGTAATTTGTTCGGCATCGCCAAATAAGGCAGTGTCGAGATATTTGATCTCATTATTACGCCAAGCTTCGTAATCCGCATAATGGAGCCGCCCTTCCTGTAACAGAAAGTCCAGTGGTGAGTATTCACCTTGTTCTAATAATAATTGGTCAACGGAGGACTGTACTTGATTTGTCATGATGGTAATGAGTCATTTAAAAAATGTAATGTGGTTGGTGCGCCAGGTTAGTTGCCCAAGGGTTCAAAAAGCTGTTCGAGATCCTCTTCTGTCCACTGTGGATCGCTATTACCGCCGTTCTGATACATATTATCTGCCAGTGCTTGCTTGCGTTGTTGCATGGCCTGAATTTTTTCTTCCAAGGTTCCGGCGCAGATAAGTTTATAAACAAATACTGGGTTTTGTTGACCAATGCGATGGGCGCGGTCCGTAGCCTGTCGTTCCACCGCAGGGTTCCACCAGGGGTCGTAGTGTATCACGGTGTCTGCGTTGGTGAGATTAAGACCGACACCGCCAGCCTTGAGGCTAATAAGAAACAGGGGTACTTCGCCGCTTTGAAAGCGTTGTACCGGTGATTCGCGGTCCCGCGTTTGCCCGGTGAGCGTAACGTAGTGTAGGTTGTGTTTTTTTAGTGCTTCTTCGATTAAGCCAAGCATTGTAGTGAATTGTGAAAAGATCAGGATACGGCGTCCTTCTTCGATCATTTTCGGCACCATCTCCATTAACATGGTTAGCTTCGCCGATTGTTGCACCTTATTGGCGGTTTCCATTTTTACCAGGCGTGGGTCGCAGCATACTTGGCGTAGTTTTAATAAAGCATCCAATACCACGATATGGCTGCGGGCGATACCCTGTCGCTTGATTTCATCCTGCACGCGTTGATGCATTGCCAAGCGCACCGTTTCGTAGAGTTCCTGCTGAGCGCTTTCCAGTAAAACGGTTTGTACTATTTCTGTCTTGGGGGGGAGGTCTGCGGTTACTTGGTCTTTGGTGCGACGCAGCAAAAAGGGGCGCATCCTGCGGCTGAGTCGTTCAGCATCAGGTTCACTGCCATGCTTTTCGATGGGGGTGCGGAAAAAACGACGAAATTGTTTACTGTTACCCAATAGTCCGGGTAATAAAAAGTTAAATAAGGTCCATAGTTCACCTAAATGATTTTCCATCGGCGTGCCGGTAAGGCAAACACGGTGGCGGGCCGTGATTTTGTTAACAATATTGGTGGCTTGTGCTTTTGGGTTTTTAATGACTTGTGCTTCATCCAAAATCAGCAAATGGTATTGGTGACTTAACAGCGTTTCTTGGTCGCGTGACAATAGTGGGTAGGTGGTAAGTATAAGATCATGATCCGTGATGCTTGCAAAACGCTCATGGCGTTGCGGGCCGTGTAAGGTCAATACCTTTAGCGTGGGGGTGAATCGTTCCGCTTCCTGTCGCCAATTAAACATCAAGCTGGTGGGCGCGATAACTAGGCAGGGGCAGTTCAGGCGTCCCTGTTGTTTTTCCGTCAGTAAATGTGCTAATGCCTGAATGGTCTTGCCGAGTCCCATATCATCGGCGAGAATGCCTGCCAGTTGATATTCTCGCAGAAATTGCAGCCAGTCCAGGCCACGTTGCTGATAGGGACGCAGCGTTGCGTTTAATCCCGAGGGGGGAGGTACTGCTGCAATGCCGTTAATGTTGCGCAGGCGATTGGTAAATTGGATAATATCTGCAGAGGCTATCCACTTAAAAGTTGCCCCGGATTCTGTATGGTCCAGTGCGGTGAAACGCGACAATTGTATGCGGTTAAGTCGGATGCGATGATCTTTAACAAAAGTGGTGTTGTCATATAGCTCGAGCAGGGTATCAAACAGCGGACGTAATCGTTGTGCCGGAATTGGTAATAGCCGGCCATCTTCAAGCGGTAATATACATTGTTCGGTATCGGTAAACTCGGCAGGCAAACCGCGGGGGTGTTCATGAAGCAGTTGCACCAGCGCTGGCAGTAAATCGATGCGCTCACCTTCTATTTCTACACCCAGTCCGATATTAAACCAATCTTGCTCGTCAATTGATTTAGTTTCCTGGGTGCCTGTTGCCTCGCAATACCAATTCTGGACATCCGCTAATTGATAACGAAATTTATCATCACTAACAATACGCCAACCTTTGGCTCGCAGCTTGGGGGCGTCCTGTAACTGAAACGTTATCCATGCATCCATGGTATCGTCAAGTATAAAGCTGTCATCCCCTGTTGCGTGTTCTCGGTCCAAATCAGCCTCAAAATCCAACTGCAATAACTGTTTGAATGCCTTTTTTTCCGCCGTTGTGTTGCGCTGTACACGTTTCAATTGTTGACCGTCGAATACTAATTCGGGATCGTGGCGTTTTACATCGATGCCGCCATAATCGAAACTGAGGCAGGCAACGTCATAACTTTCAAACAGTTCACCCCACACGCTGAACCTATACGTGGTAAGACGCAGGCAAGGTACTGGGTTAACGTGTGGCAAGGTTGTTATTTCGAATAATTTCAGGGGGGGGATGTTGGCTTTTGGGTAACGCCGTTGCAGTGTTTGTTGGGTGTCTGCTGCGTCGCCAGCGTGAACGACCGGTAAAGAGAGGAGTTCGGTTACTAATGCATCCGGATAGTCGCTGGCGAGTGCCCCGCATTGATAAGTATCAGTATCCAGGTAGCAGGGTTCTGATAACGGTAACAAAAGGCCAGATGAGGGTGTTATCGACCATTGAATGCGCTGACTACCATGAGCGTCCGTAGACCAGCTCAGGTCTAAGGTGCGCGGTTCCGCCATGCTGAGTTTGGGGGTGTTGCTCTCATGGTAGTGGCAACGTCCGGTTGCTACTAATGCTGCAAGCAATTGAGCGCTGTCCGGGCCAGTAAGTACGGAGTGGTTTGTGCCTGAGAAATAGGGTAGTTTTTGCACGTCGGATAACAATGTAATGTCAACGGGTTCCAGGAAACCTGCGGGTGTCCCTCGAGTTGCCCGTTGAGGATCGTAATGACTGGCTTGACCATAAGTGTTATTTTTTAATCGGCGTGCCACCAGCGTTTGGATAAATAGCCCTTGAGTTGCATCATCGTTAGGTTGCAATACATACAATAAAACCCGTTGAAGCGTTGCGGGTGTTGCGGTTTGTGGGCGGCCGGATGGCGTTTTAGAGTGTTGTAATGCCAATCGGGTCGAGCGACCTTCACTCGTCGTCGTTTGGTTATCTTCAAGCGCCTGCAGCAGTACGGCTGCCACGTGTTCGCAATTGTGGCGCTGCTCACAATTACACTCACCATTAATGAAAACTTTGTTGGATGTTTTACTGCTACGCACATAAACGCGAAAAGGTTTTCCCGGCGAGGGAATTATCGCAGTAATTAATTCACCATCGCGCTGCACATTGGGGGCTTTTACCCGATGGTCATCAAATAACTGCAGGGCCTTTTCTAACTGCGCGCTGTTGAATTGTTGTTCTATGTCTGCGAGTGTGAATAACATTACTTATTGATCATCTACGTTGGGATTGTTTTAGTTACGGGTCTTCGGAGTCAGCATTGTACCGTTTGGCTGGCATTGATAAAACCGGGCAATTTGAATAAATTATTAACTGCTTGTTAATGTTTTTAATATCAATAAGTTACGATTTTTTGCAACATTTATAATGGTATGCGAATGAGTATGTGAAAGAATTAGCGGATTAACCGAATAAATGATGGCGGTTGTGTTCGGCCAGATTAATGATATTTAAGGTCGCCTGACCGCTGTGAACGATGGTGTGGTGGGGATTCTTGCCGTACTAGAAAACACGCTACATGCTACATAGCATATTGGGTTCGAAATTTGTTGACGATAACCCCTTTAGCCGGGGTTTTTGACAGGCGCATGTAACGTATAGTCCAGGCTATCGGTTTCGTCTTGGGTTTTTAAAGGAGTGCAATACCGGTGGTATTTTCCACTGAATAAAACTTGATGTGGTATCAAGAAAAAAGCGAGATCGCGTGAATTTTGTGGGAGATGCAGACTCGTGTTTTCGATTATCACGGCATCCAATTAGGTGATATTTCTACCGTAATACGTCTTGAATGTAGTTGTAGTATGGAGAAGGCACTACACTAGGGTAGGGGGGAGTGATAAAATACAATTTTAACGCTACCACTATGAGAGATAAAAGCAAAAAATCTACGGCAATTTACTGCCGTAGATTAAGCGTATAACAAAATCACCTCTTGAGGATACACTTCACTAGCGCCATATCCAGTGATAACATAAATATATTTGTTAAGCTGAGCTTCACCAGTGGGTAGTAGGTATAAGCCTGTGTCTGTAACATGCTACGGTATGCCGGTGCCAGCGCTGATACTTTGCCGCTTGTTTGGGGGGCTATCTTTCATAAGGAATTATCTTTAAATAAGGAACTATATTTGATAATGAAAAATCTTGATAAGTTGCCTGATAATTTACCCGTTCCTATTGATGATGGGGCTTGTGACCACCTTCTTGGGTTGAGGGTGCCGTCAATATTACTTGAGGGGACGTCGGATAAAAGCACTGATCTTAGTTCCATAGAAGGAACGGTAGTGGCATTTTTTTACCCTATGAATGGGAGGCCAGATTCACTTCCGATGATTGGTTGGAATGATATTCCCGGCGCAAGAGGATGTACGCCCCAAGTCTGTTCATTTAGGGATGATTATTCGACGTTAGCATCCTTGGAGGTTAGCGTATTTGGTATTAGTTCGCAAATACTAGCGGATCAAAAAGAGGCAAGTGTTCGTCTTTCCCTGCCTTATGAGCTTTTGAATGATTCACAGTTTGCATTAACAGAGGCCATGAATTTACCGACGTTTAGTTACGAATCCTCCATATATATAAAGCGCATCACTCTGATTATTGTCGATGGCATTATTAAAAAGACATTCTACCCTGTGTTTCCGCCGGATAAAAATGTAAAGGATGTGATTGCGTGGATTGATGATGATCAGGTGTCTCAGGGCGGCAGGGAATCATAATAATTGCATCTCAATTTTAACGTATTTGCAATTTAAGAGGGGGGGGCGTTTGTTGCCGCATGCCGTGATAAGCGCTCCATTTCGTGAAACTTATCGATATGCCAGCAGACGGGCGTTTTATTGTTTACAGGGCTTAATCATTTCGCGAGGTAAATATTGACAACAGTGTATTATTGACAGATACTTCACAATTCAAGTATCTGTCAAGGTGTTTATTATGGAAAAAATTACTGAAAACATGGGGTTCGTCATGAATCTGTGGGCGGTCAATACGGCTATTTCAAAAACAATTGATCTTAACTTGGGGGCCGTACATGGTATAGGCCTGACTGAATTTATGGTTTTGTTTCATTTGAATAATGCACATAAAAAAACAATGCGCCGTATCGATTTGGCAAAAAGTATTGGGCTTACTGCCTCAGGGGTCACTCGGTTGGTAACGCCTATGGTGAAAATAGGGTTGGTTCAAAAAGAGCTCAATCCCAGAGATGCGCGAGTCAGCTCTGTAAAAATTGCACCTGCTGGAGGGCGGGTTCTAAAAGAGGCATCAGCCAGTTTTAGGTCAAGCTCGCAGGAACTGCTGCAGGATATTGACCATAAGAAATTGGTGCATGCATTAGATGTTTTCAAATTGTTAGGCAGAGATATCTTTGTCGAATAACCTTGTTGCCTACCCGTTGTGTGGGTAAGACACACTGTCCTTTATTTTCTGCGCTGCGGAATGTTGTCGGGTGTCAACAGTGTGCCGATGTTAGCAATGAAAATGTGCTAGAGGCCAGGGTAAGGCTATCAATAGTCAATAGTGCAGTCCAGTTGCCATTCGTTAACGTTTGGTTAAAATATCACCAAAGTATGGGGCGTGTGAAAAATGTACAAAATAGTGCCGGTGGAGGATGAGAGGATATAATTGACGGACCGATTGACTCTGGCGTCTCATAGGTGGACAATTAGCGATCAATATAGCACGCTAAAGCAACGAGCGTTTCCCGCTGGTTGTACTAGACTAACATATATTCAATTTTGTAATTTAGCTGGGTCGATATCACTAAATAACAGTTGGGAAGGCAGCAGGGATACCGGAAAATGATCAGGGTTTCGAATAGCGCCGCACAGAATAATGCATCACCTTCCTCGGGAGGTGGTATTCGCCGCGCTGCGCAGGGAAATCAAGATGCTGTTAATCCGCTTGGGGCTGATCAATCCCGACGCGCAGCGGCTCATTCGGGCAACGACGTACCTGCCGGAGCTGCAGGACAATTTGCACTAAACGCGCCAGAAAACCCGCCAGAGTCTTCAAAACAGAATCGCGCATCCAAATCCGATGATAGTAATTTAAGCGCAAATGAATACCGAAGAAAACGCGGCCTACATAGTGAGGATGTCTTACACGCAGGACGACAGCGATACACGGACGACGCTATTCGTGGGCAATTTGTTGGTGATGGTGGTTATTCGAGGTTGGCGCGGCAGGCTATCGAGGCTTATAAGGATAACCATGACCAGGATGTGCAAAGCCATGTGCAGAAGGTGATGGGTATTGATACGTATGCGTAAGGATTGGCCAGGATCTGGGGCGGGAGAGGGTGGTTATCGTGTGTTCTTCGTCACTTGGGTAAGTGTAAATAACGAACGAAAGTACTTAGAAGCGTAGCCCAAATTTGGCTTTGGTGGTCGAGGATTCACCATTTTGCTCAGTTTCCGCAGCAAAATTAAATAACCCAAGATTGAAGTTAAGCCCCATGAAATATTTTGTGTGAGTCAGATTTTCCCGGTATCCGTTTAATTGGTCTTCACCATCTACCCACGTAGTGCCAAATCCTGCGTAGGGTGTTAAGCCGGAAAACCCCTTTGAAATGGAAAGCTCAAGTCCGGTGGAGGTTAGGTATAAATCTTCAACACCGGATAGATAGCTATAGGTACCTCGCACAGCCAATGCCGGTAGCGATTGGTGTCGATTGAATAATGAATAGCGTAGCTCCCCACCATAGATATGAATATCGGTGTCAGGCAATGACGAATAGAAGGCACCAACATCCCAGCCCGGTGATAATCCTTTGCGAACATGGAGCTTGGGCATACGTAATGTGTTTGATGTTTCCCGGGGGGTGATTCGCTCTAATAACATCGAGTCTTGCTCAACGTTTGTGGTGGTAACTTCAAAGCCAACGCTAAAATTAAGAGTGTCGAGCGGGTCAGAGGCTGAAATTGCCTTATAACTTTGAGCTACATTAAGGTCTTGCGTGAGACTTTTAAACTGACTATCAATTAATGTGGTTAACTCATTGATTTGCTGGTCGGCCTGGGCAGCATGGGGGACAAGCAGGCAGAGGGCAGATAAGCTGGCCGCAATGTGTCGCATTTGATTGTCCCTCCTGTTTTGTTTGTATTTCAGAACAGCTGTCGCTGTATGCCTGAATGTTAACTCCCGCACATGATTGTATATGCACGAACCATGCGGATAATTATAGCCTTTTCTGTCGGTGTCGACGAGGGTGATTACGGCAATCTGGCATGAATTTGGTGATATTTTTAGGTTTTTATTTTAATGCTAATGATATCAGGCGGTATTTAATGCGCATTAACGTATTTGCATATTGAATTAATCGAACAACCCGAAGATCGCGTGATTTTCGATCAATTGCCACTTAATCATGTGTTGTAAGCGCGTAACCTTCGTTTTTTATTATTATTGCTGGATTGTTATCGTTACGTCTGTTGTTTGATTATGCTGGATTGTTCCTGGTAAGTTATTCCTGATGAACTATTACTAATGAACTATTACTAATGAACTATTACTAATGAACTATTACTAATGAACTATTACTGGCGAAACGGTGCGCCGCGTGGAGATGATTGCGAGACTGCCTCATTGGGTTTTTAAAACTGGACTAGCGGCGACTGAGTGATTTTACAATGCGAAAATAACTTTCAAGACGTTGTTTGGAAATGTCGCCCTGTTCCACGGCGTGTTTAATGGCGCATTCGGGTTCGTTAGTATGTTTGCAATCTTTGAATTTGCAGTATCCCATGAAGGGGGTGAACTCTACAAACCCCTGGGTAATGCTATCTTGTGATACATGGCCCAAACCAAATTCGCGTACGCCAGGTGAGTCAATAATGCTACCGTTGTTAATCGTATGATATAACACCGTTACACTGGTGGTATGTTTACCTAAACCAGTAGATTGCGATAATTCGCCTACCCGTATATCTACGTCAGGGATGAAGGTTTTAATGATGGAGGATTTTCCTACTCCGGATTGCCCTACAAAAATACTCGTGTGTGTTTTTAGGCTATTGGCCAGTTCTTGGAGTCCGTTGTGATGCTTTGTGCTGGTGTAAATAATGTGATAACCAATGGATTTGTACGGTGATAGTCGTTGCTCTAATGTGTGTAATTCAGTCTCGTTTAGCAGATCAATTTTATTGATGATGATAAGTGGCTTGATAGCGGTTAGTTCAGCGGCAACTAAGTATCGATTGATCAAATCTTCATCCAAGGTGGGCTTGGGGGCTGCAACTATTAGTATTTGGTCGATATTGGCAGCAACCGGTTTTAGTTGTTTGTTGTAGTCGGGTCGGGTAAGAAAGGATGTACGGGGTACCAGTGAAATAATCACCCCTAACCTTTCTCCTGTTGCTTGCCAGATGACATTGTCACCACAAACCAGTTTAGGCAGGTTGGCGCGTGTGAGGCAGTGGTGAATATTGCCGTTTTCGTCTTCGATGTCGAGATTTGCACCGTAGTGAGCAACAATTCGACCGGTTTTTTCCTCGCCTAATGCTTCATGTTTGAGTTGTTGCTCTGCTTTGTCTGTTTGGTTTTGTGCTCGTATCAGACGTTCTTTTTGTATTTTCTGGATTTGCCATGATTGTCGGCGCGTGAGTTTACGTTTAGACATTACGGGCGGAACCCATCGCTTGGACGGGGTGTAAGTGGGGTTGTCATTTGGTTAATCCTGTTGTGGGGAGGGTTCGTGTTTTGGTGCTTAGGTTAACAATGCGTCTATTTTTGCCGCACAAATAAAATCGTTTTCCGATAAGCCGCCAATGGCATGTGTGCTGTAGCGTATAACGCATCGGTTGTAACTTACTTCGATATCCGGGTGATGGTCTTCCTGGTGGGCGATCCAGGCCAAGGCATTAACAAATGCGATAGTTTGGTAATAATTTTTGAACGCCGCCGTCCGCTGTATTTCTGCTGGTTCTGCTTGCAGTTGCCAGTCGTTATTTAATTGGCTTAACATGTCGCGGGCTTCGTCCTGGGTCAAGGGGCTAACACCCCCTTCGCAGGGTTTGCACGATTTTTGGCTTAAGTCACAACTAGTCATTAGGCTTCACCTTAATAAATTTATAAAATGCGTTGTTGAGGTATTCTGATACATCAAAGATTTCATTCTCTTTCAGATTTGCCTGAGCGGCATTATCGCAAAATCTAACTCGGCTAACCAGGTCTTCATAGGTATGTACAATTCTGTTGGGACGGGTATGCACTTTGGTGTCATGGCAGCCGCCGCATTTCGTTTCATAGAGTTTCTTGCCATTATCTGCATCGGTAGGTTGTGCATTAATGGGGGTAACTGTCGCTAAAGCAGTGGCAAGTGTGATTGCAATTACAATATTACGTGTTTTCATCATACCGATACCTCGGAGTTCTATCATCAACGTTAGTCGATTTTAATGGGTTTGAATTAGCATGGCTGAGGCCATCACTGACCTTTGGGTATTCCTCTGGGCATTCCTCTGGGCATTAAGTGCCAATACCAGCGCTGAATAGATTGTCATTCATCAAGCCACCATTAAAACGGGTTTATATGCGCTTTCATCTAATTATGCGTTGTGGGTTGCCGTATTGCCGGTTCTACATCGTTCTTGCTTGCCGGTATTATAAGGTGAAAGTGATATACTCAGACAGAGAAATATTCAATAAGTGCTCGTAATTCTGCTTTATCTGGTATTAATTGGCCTATCTCTGGCATGGTGATGACGGGTATATATCAGCCAAATTTCAACGGTGTATGAAATAATCAAGGTCATCGTCAGTCGTTGGTGGCTGCATTCACATAAAAAACTGGAATTTCAGCATTCGAATACAAGCCCACAGAAATATTATCTATTTGTTCATTGGCTGTGTTAATAGCCATTCGCAGGTAATATTTTCGTGGAATAATAATTAACTTGGAATGAAGACAACATACAATGACACAAGATGCCAATAATCTCATTTGGATAGACTTGGAAATGACAGGGCTGGATACCCAGCTTGATTACATTATAGAAATTGCCACGGTTGTAACCGATGGTGAATTAAATGTAATTGAAGAAGGGCCTGTATTGGCGATCCATCAAAGCGATGAAATAATCCAGGGTATGGATGAATGGAATACCCGGCAGCATGGCAAGTCCGGGCTCGTTAAGCGGGTGCAGAGTAGCGCAATATCTGAGGCGGAGGCCGAGCAGCAAACCATTGATTTTTTAACGAGGTACGTACCTAAGGGGAAATCACCAATGTGTGGCAATAGTATTTGCCAGGATCGCCGTTTTCTAGCGCGCTGTATGCCAGACCTGGAAAGTTACTTTCACTATCGTAATCTGGATGTGAGCAGCATGAAGGAATTGGTTACGCGCTGGGCACCACAATTAGCGAAAGGGCTTACTAAAAACACCAATCATCTGGCATTGGATGATATACATGATTCCATCATGGAGTTGAAATATTATCGGGAGCATTTTATTAAAATTCCTGAGCCAGGGTAATTGCGTTAATCGTTCGGGTTAACAGATGGCAATAGTCAGTCAGTGTGCATTAGTTCGTTGTGAATTAGTGCATTGATTTACCTAGGTCCGCAGTTGACCACTTGAGGGGCGGCGCTAAATCTGGGTTCAACTGCGGACGCTAGGGTTAATGGTATTCGGTGTTTTTGTTGTTGTCACAGAGAGAGTGCTTGACAGTGCGCGTAAAAAAAAGCACACTCTTCGCATGATTATATTTACTCATTACGCACATCGTATTGTGAAGCGCTGCCGAATTTGGCGAGCGCTGCCAATGGCGTTTGTCTGCGTGCGAGTTAAAATGGGTAGGTGTCAGATTTAGCAATTCGAACATATCATCTCCCACGACATTACAAGCCGCAGATTCGAAAGAACTGCGGCTTTTTTCGTTATTAGGGGTTAGTTATTTATGATGAGTTATTGATAACCGTTGTTAGGGAACCGTATTCACGAATGGTTATTAAGGAATGGTTGTTGAGGGATGACTGCTAAGGCCACCCTTGGTGGCATTGAAAAGGCTGATTAGTCGGTAGTTTTAGATTGGTCCATGCCAAAAAACGGTAACGTCAAAGAGAATGAATATGTCTTTATATGCAGCGCTGGTCGGCGTGGTATTAATCTGGTCAACAACACCATTGGCTATTCAGTGGAGTAGTGATGGATGGGGTTTTTTGTTTGGCGTAAGTGGACGCATGGTGATTGGTGCCCTGGTTTGTTTGATGTTGCTGTTGGTGTTACGGCATAAACTTGTTTTGACCAAAGCGGCGTTGCAAACCTATGGTGCTGCCGGGTTAGGGATTTATGGCGCGATGCTTAGTGTTTATTGGGGCGCGCAATATATCCCATCGGGCTTGGTTGCGGTTCTCTATGGCTTGAGTCCTATTGTAACCGCGATATTAGCGGCGTTGTGGTTGCAGGAAAACAGTTTAACCAGGGGGAAGGTGAGTGGTGCATTATTGGGTGTAGTGGGTCTGGCCGTTATTTTTCAGAGTAATATCGGAGGGGCTCCTATTGCATGGCAGGGTATTGTTGGTGTGCTGTTATCGGTTCTGTTTCACTCCGCCAGCGCGATATTGATTAAGCGGATTAATGCGCCTTTGCCGGGGTTAATGACCACCAGTGGTGCGTTGTTTGTGGTGGCGCCTGTTTATATTATCACTTGGTTGCTGGTGGATGCGGGTGAGTTACCTCACGAGGTTTCCGTGCGGGCGGGTGTAGCAATGGTGTACCTGGGGGTCCTTGCTACTGTCGTGGGATTCTCACTTTATTATTATGTGCTAAGCAAAGTAGAGGCAAACCGGGTGGCGTTGTTAACGTTGATTACACCGGTGCTTGCATTGTTAGTGGGGCAATGGTTCAACAGTGAGCAAATTCCCCTGGAGGTCTGGTTCGGCACGGTGCTTATTTTAACAGCCCTGACATTACATCAGTGGGGCGATGATCTGTTAAAATACTTACGCCTTCGGGTTGCGGTGTTGTTAAATGGGAGGTCGTGAATGATGTGGGGTTTCGATACCGTATTTTAGTCACTACCTCACTTAGTCACTACCTCTCAGGCTTATGATGCGTCGGGATTTCCAGTAATGCTTGTTCCAATATGGGGAGTTAAGGCGGGATTTAATCACGCCTTTTGAGGTGGATGCATGTATAAAATGTTTGTTGCCCACATAAATGCCCACGTGACGCTGCAACAGCCCGGTTTTAAAAAATACCAGGTCGCCTACGTTTAATTGATCACGATGAACTTCCGTGCCAGTTCTTGCCAGTGACTGAGTGGTGCGAGGTAACCTGACGTCGAGCACATCTCTGAAGGTGATGTGAATAAAACCAGAACAATCTATGCCCGCTTTGCTCATGCCACCGAGTCTATAAGGGGTGCCTTTCCACGAATCAAGTTGTTGTTGCAACAATGTTTTGATTTGGGTGTTTTGAAAGGGTGTAGGCTTAGGTGTTTTGTTGCGGGGATGGTGTACTGCGCTGCTTTTTTTGCCAGCTGGTGATGATGGGTAACTTGGCGTGTTGCTGCAACCGGTAAAAATACTGATGGTGACCACTATTGATACCGCTATTGCTGCAAGTTGTTTTGTCATAGTCAGTGCCTGGGCAGTTGGAGAAATATTTACAGTTTTTTATGTTTTTATACTTACGACGGGACACTTTTAAGTATTGATTAATTTTAGCGAATTGTAAACTGCCTATATAGGCATGGGTTATCCTCGTATGGTTTATCCACGTATGGTTTGGCTAAGCATGATTCGGCCTATATTGCGCAGAACGAGCTAAGGACGAGCAGGATGTTCTGCTTGTTGCTGCAGTGCCCATTGTACGTGTTCGCGAACCAGCGCTGAGCTGTGCTGTAGGCGAGCGATAAGGGCGGCATTAATCGCTTCTGTGGGGGTTGCGTTACCCAAGGCAACTGCAATATTTCTTAACCAGCTTTGATGCCCGATTCGCCTTATGGCGCTGCCCTCGGTGCGAGTCATAAACTCCTGTTCTGTCCAGGCAAAAAGATCGATGAGTGTGGCTGAGTCCAGGTTATTACGTGCAAAAAAATCCTGCTCATGGGTGGCGGTTGCAAAACGATTCCAGGGGCACACCAACTGGCAGTCATCACACCCATAGATGCGGTTTCCCATGAGGGTTCGTAATTCAACGGGTATGCTGCCTTTGAGTTCAATGGTGAGATAGGATATGCACAGGCGGGCGTCAACGGTGTAGGGAGCAACGATTGCCTTGGTTGGGCAGGCGTCTATACATGATCGGCAGGTACCGCAGTGATTTTTTGCAGGGGCATCTGTGGGTAACGGTAAGTCGGTATACATTTCACCGATAAAAAACCATGACCCTGTTTGTTCTTCAATTAAGTTGCTGTGCTTGCCGATCCAGCCTAACCCGGCTTTCTCGGCCAGGGGTTTTTCAAGTACCGGGGCGCTATCCGTAAACACGCGATAGCCAAATTCGCCAATTTTATTTTCTATCTGTTGTGCCAGCTGCTGTAATCGCTTGCGTAGCAATTTGTGGTAATCGCGACCCAGGGCGTAGCGGGATATGTAACCAAGGTGGTTGTCGGCGAGAACGTTTTCACATTGCGCGGTGCTATCGTGCCAGTAATCCATTCGGGCGCTTATCACGCGCAGAGTGCCGGGTACCAATTCTGCGGGTTGACTGCGTTTTGTCCCATGGCGATGCATATAATGCATTTCGCCGTGGTAGTGATTACCCAGCCAATCCAGCAAACGTGTTTCAGCTTCCTCAAGATTGATGTCAGTTATACCGATTTGTTGAAACCCTAAAGTTCGACCCCAGCTTTTGATATCATTAGCTAACAGCGATAAATCGATATGATTGTATTTTGTATGATGCATTTACGTGACTTATTTTGGTGTTTGGTGTTGTATTAAATGCGGTATCCAATGGTGTCTTTATGTCGTTTAATACGTCATTCAACACGTCGTTTAACCGGTTAAAGGCGCTGTTCTCCAGCCAGACACGCTTAACCATACAGAAATGGTATCCCTTATGACAACATTGCCGCGAGAATTATACCGTGCCGAACACGTTCGGGAGTTGGATCGAATTGCGATTGAGGTGGTTGGTACGCCTGGTATTGTATTAATGGAGCGGGCCGGAAAGGCAGCCTTTGATGCATTGCGCTGGCGTTGGCCGAGAGTCAGGCACATCGGCGTCTTATGTGGTGTGGGCAATAATGGAGGTGACGGGTTTGTGGTGGCTCGGCTTGCGGCAGAAGCAGGGGTGGCGGTTCGCATTCTGATGCTGGGCGATACCCGTCGTTTGAAAGGGGACGCGTTATTAGCGTTTAATAAACTTCCGTCTACGGTGTCCGTACAGCCTTTTGATAAGTCTATTGGTGAGGTATTTGATGTCATTGTTGATGCCATGCTCGGGACAGGGCTTAAAGGCCCTGTTGAGGGACAATGGCGGGTAGCGATTGGTTGGGTACATCAGGCAAAGCGCCAAATTGGCAGCCAGGTGATGTCACTGGATATCCCTTCAGGCTTACAGGCTGACACCGGTTGTGTTACAGGGGCGGCTGTACCGGCTGACCTCACAATAACGTTTATTGGCGTCAAACAGGGATTGATGACGGCGTCAGGGCCAGATTATTGTGGCGAACTTGGGTTTAATGATCTACAGGTAGATCCGGCGATTTACCAACACGTTAGTGCTTCAGCGACGTTATTGACCGGGGATACTTTGCAAGACGTGTTTAGCCCTCGGGTGAAAAATGCGCACAAGCGCAATTATGGTCATGTGCTCGTTATAGGCGGCAATTGGGGAATGCCGGGTGCGGTACAGTTAGCGGCAAACGCGGCATTACGCACAGGGGCGGGCATGGTTAGTGTTGCCACTCGGTTCGAGCACATTGCAGGTATTGTCAGCGCTTGCCCCGAGTTGATGTGCCACGGCATTGGTTCAGCTGTGGATGTGCAAAAATTACTACCGTCCGCGACTTGCGTGGCCATCGGGCCTGGTCTTGGCCAAGATGATTGGGCGCGGGGATTACTGAGAGAAGTATTGCAGTGCGGGTTGCCTTTGGTGGTGGATGCCGATGCCTTGAACCTGTTGGCAAATGAACCCATTTATCGTCAAAATTGGGTACTGACGCCACATCCCGGTGAGGCGGGTCGCTTACTCGGGTTAACAACGGCACAAGTACAGGCGGATCGTTTCAGTGCGGTTCGTCAGTTACAGGCAAATTACGGTGGGGTGGTGGTTTTGAAAGGGTGCGGCACTCTGGTAGCCTCCCCCTCAGGTTATGGGGGGGCGCAGGACCAACAGGGTAATGTCGCCCCTGGGCTGGCAACCATCAGGCTGTGTCAAGCGGGAAACCCGGGTATGGCCAGTGCTGGTATGGGTGACGTGTTAACAGGTGTCGTGTCGGCGACTATTGCGCAGCACATGGCATGGCAGACGGTGCATACCGAGGTTGGCACGCTTAATCCCACTGCTCAGCCCGCCGGTCAGCCCTCGATTAAGGAAAAAGTGGCTCTTGATGTGGCAGCGTGGGCGGCGGTCTATCTTCATTCCCTGGCGGGGGACATGGCTGCCGAACAGGGCGAACGGGGCTTGCTGGCCAGTGATTTATTTCCCTTTATTCATCAATTGGTTAATTCCGCAAATGAATAATTTTTGTGGTTTTTTTTTGAATTAGTTTGTTGATTCCGTCCTCTAAGCGTGCGGGCTATTAAAGATTTGGTAAGCGGATAACGACATGGCAGGCAGAACAATCGTAATGACTAAGAATGACGCAAACCTAAATGTGCGAAATGAGAACGCCATGCTGAGCCTGGGACAGGATTTATCTGCGCATTTGTGGCCGGGTTGTGTATTATTTTTGCATGGTGACTTGGGTGCCGGTAAAACAACACTGGTGCGTGGTGTTTTACAGGGCCTGAACTATGATGGCCGGGTTAAAAGCCCCACCTACACCTTGGTTGAGTCATACGAAGTGGATAAATATCAGGTTTACCATTTTGATTTGTATCGCTTGGCAGACCCTGAAGAATTAGAGTACATGGGCATACGCGATTATTTTTGTGAGGATGCTATCGCTCTGGTGGAGTGGCCGGAAAAGGGAGCTGGCGGTTTGCCGGAGGCAGACCTTGATGTAACGATTGATTATACGAGTGAAGGGCGCCGGGTTAGTATTAGTGCGAAATCCCAGCGTGGCCAAGGCGCTGTGCTGGCGTTGAAGCATCGCGAATGAATTGTTAAAAGATTGTAAATAAGTTTTATTGCTAATTGATAATGACTAAATGGTATTGCTCCGTTGTTTCGATGCTTTATGATGGTCATTTGTTACGGCGACTTATTTCGATGGTTTATTGCGGCAATATTTGTACTTGCGGCCCTTACTTATCTTGTTACAATCGCGCTACTAAGTCTCGTTATGTGAACAATCGTTATGCTGTAAATAGAGGACCGCACTAGGCTAACTGTTCTTGTATTGTAAACGTGTGTTGTAACCGTGTGTTGTAAACGCGTGCGGTAAATTTGTGTTATGAACTTGTGCCATAAATTTTGGCCACAAACTTTGGCCACAAATAATAGCGCTGTAATCAATATCAACATGTTTGTCGGGTATCAGTTTAGTTTATCGTGGTTATGGCCAGCTATCGTTGGCAACAGGAAGTGATATCTTAACGCTATGAATGTATTACGTATTATCTCAGTTATTATCGTTTGTTTTAGCAGCGTCGCCCATGCAACCATCGTTGATGGCATACGTATGTGGGCTGGCCCGGAAGGCACTCGGGTTGTGTTTGATATTAATAAAAGCGTCGACCATGATGTTTTTGTGCTTAAAAATCCCGATCGGGTTGTAGTGGACCTAAAAAATACCCAGCTTAATCGAAAAACCGTTGATCTCGATTTTTCTCAGAGTTTTGTAAAAGGTATACGTTATGCCAAGCGTAATCGCCTGGATGTGCGGGTGGTATTGGATCTTAACGTTTCGGTAAAACCCAATAGTTTCATTTTAAATCCAACCAAACATTATGGGCACCGCTTGGTGGTGGATCTTGAGCCGACCGATTCGCCGCTTGAACCTATTGTCAAAAAAAATCGAGCCAATAGTTTTGACGAAAACGAACCCAGAGCCATTGTAGTGGCTATTGATGCCGGGCACGGTGGTGAAGACCCGGGCGCAATGGGACGCCGTGGTACCAAAGAAAAAGCGGTGGTGCTGGCGATTGCCCGTAAACTAGAAAACCTGTTGGTCAAAGAGTGGGGGATTCGGCCGGTGATGATTCGCGAGGGTGACTATTATGTCAGCCTGCGCGAACGTATTCGTAAAGCGCGTGAAGCTAAAGCGGATTTATTTATCTCCATTCATGCTGATGCCTTCAAAAACGGTCATGCACAAGGGGCTTCTGTTTACGTGCTTTCGCAAAAAGGCGCCAGTAGTGAGGCGGCTCGGTGGCTGGCAGCATCGGAGAACAGTGCCGATTTAATTGGTGGGGTGAGCCTGGACGATAAAGACGATTTATTGGCATCTGTGCTGTTGGATTTATCGCAAAATGCCACTATTGCAGCCAGTATGGAGGTTGGAAGTAAGGTTTTAGGTGAATTGCAGCGGGTTAATCGTGTACACAAAGAGCAGGTAGAGCATGCGGGGTTTGTCGTGCTTAAGTCACCTGATATCCCATCGATATTGGTGGAAACCGGGTTTATATCCAATCGTAGCGAAGAAAACAAGCTTCGTGACGAAAACCACCAACAACGGCTTGCCCGAGCTTTATTGAAGGGGGTGCGCCGATACTTTCGCGATAATCCACCTCCGGGCACGTTGCTGGCCAGTGCCATGCAAGGTCGCGGTGGGCAGCATTACGTCATCTCAACGGGAGACACTTTGTCCACTATTGCTGAAAAGTATCGGGTAACGGCAGGGGTGTTACGCTCGGCGAATGGTTTGCTGGACGATACCATTAACGTAGGCCAAGTATTGATTATCCCGGCCCGAAATGGGGGGTAGTGCTCGCTTATTATCGATCAGCGCACTTTGGCATGCCTGCTATTTTGCAATAGATGACGTTTCCCCTAGGTTGTCCCTCTCAGAAAATCGCTTTGAACGTTTATTTTTGCTATAAGTCCCATTGCTTGGCACTGTAGCGTCAGTGTTGCTTTATAATTGCGGCGATGTTGGACACCTCAGTAATAGCTGGACGTTTAGCTGAGCCAATGTAACCTCCATTGGTTACCCTAAATACTGCGATTATCTCGATATTGTAGGCCACAGTACCGGTATTGCCCCGGCCTTGTTCAGGGTGAATGCCTCCGGTTCCATTCAATATTTGTCTGATGGGTTAAGACTCGATAAACAGGGGGCTTAAAGCGCTACTCAAAAGCCGGTATCTGCGATTAGCGCGCGCCGTGTTATAATATCCGCAAATTTATTCGGTATAAATTTTATTTATGTTATCAAGGTGATAGAGAACTCAGCATTCTATGGTGAGACATTCACGTTCAGAATTGAGCAACAATTGAAGTGGTTTGCAATGACAGAACATAACAACTTAATCGAAATTATTGAGACATTACAAAACGTCCAAGGCAATATCAAGGTGTTTTCCGCTGTTCCCATGGGGATATTAATGATCTTATATTTTTTTACCTATGCCAGGCTAGTTGATGAGGGTATGTATGGCCTATTGATTTTTGAGATGGTTAGCAGTGTGTTGTTTATTTTTGCTATCATCAAAATGAACCAACTATCGTTTGGTGTCATCCGGTTTTGGTACAGGAATACGCCACCTTATAATGACATTTTATTATTGGTTGATCATGTCGTTTTCGCTAAAAAACCGGAAGAAATTTCCAAGCACGTTGAACAGCAACGGGTGGAAGAACGCGGTCAGCAGCCGGCGTTGCCTTAGCGTAATACCGGACAGCTTTGTTAAGATTATTAACGGACTGTTATTAACGGACTGTTACTAACGCACTGTTATTAACGAAATGTTGTTAGCGGAATAAGGACGCTAAGAGCTTAGATATTATAACTATTACGATTTGAGAGTTAAATTATGCAGCAGCGTAAAACCTATGTTGGATTAAACAATGATACTTATGGTGGACTGACACCCACCGGTAATATTATTAAAGACGCCTGGTTATTCGATATATTACCCCAGGACCAGACCTGCGAAGGTTGGACGCTTGGGCAAATTCAAGCTATTTATGAACAAGTAAGTGATGCCTGGGAGCCTTATGGTCATATGGTTAGTCAGCTGCCAGAAGAATTAAAATCCCGTCATCAGGATATTTATGATAAAGCGGTTAAGCGCGCCAGGGAATTGGGGTGGGACCCTGATTTGACCGGCGAAGATTAATCTGCTGCGCTGTCTTATTGCTTATTGCGAAAGCGAGTGGGTACAGGGATGTTTTATCGCTTAATTAGCGTGTCGCAAGACTTGCCGTCATTACCGTGTTCCCGATTGCCACTTCGTTGAAAACGACCACTTAACAGTACAAGATAGACCCATTTTCGCCGTTGATTATAAAAAATAATTAAGCTTATTAAATTCCTCATGTCCGAAAAAACAACTGCGCCCCGTATCCAACTTTTATCAACTCATCTAGCAAACCAAATCGCTGCTGGAGAGGTGGTGGAACGCCCCTCTTCAATTATCAAGGAGTTGCTGGAGAATAGCCTTGATGCAGGGGCAAGCAACATCGTTATCGAACTGGAAAAGGGAGGGGTTAGTTTAATCCGTGTACGTGACAATGGTTGGGGTATGCATAAAGAAGATATTGCCATGGCACTGCAACGTCATGCTACCAGCAAAATCAAATCCTTTCAGGATTTGCAAAACGTTGCCAGCCTGGGGTTTCGTGGCGAGGCGCTACCGAGTATTGCGTCTGTGTCACGTATGGAGGTTCGCTCATGCATTGGCTCATCCGATCAAGCCTGGCGTGTCGCCTGCGATGGAAAAGACCAAATGAGCGATCCTGAGCCGCTGGCGCATCCACAGGGTACCACTATAGAAGTAAGGGATTTGTTTTTTAATACCCCGGGGCGGCGTAAATTCCTAAAAACAGAAAAAACTGAATTTAACCACGTTGAAGCTACCGTTAAGCGCCTTGCATTGAGTCGCTTCGATGTGGGTTTTTCCCTATCGCATAATCAACGTATCGTGCAAAATCTTGCGATTGCTCAGGAAGCGGAGCAAAAGCTGCGGCGTATTGGCCATATTTGCGGCAAGGGGTTTTTAGAACATGCATTGCACGTGGATTTTTCAGTGTCTGGCCTGCGACTGTGGGGTTGGGTGGCGCAACCGGCTTTTTCGCGCAGCCAGGCCGATATGCAGCATTTTTATGTGAACGGGCGCTGCATTAAAGACAAGTTAGTCACTCACGCAATTCGCCAGGCATATCAGGATGTGCTTTATCATGGTCGGCATCCGGCTTATGTTCTTTATCTGGAAGTGGATCCATCCTTTGTTGATGTTAATGTGCATCCCACCAAACACGAGGTTCGCTTTAGGGAAGGGCGTTCAGTGCATGATTTTATCTTTCGTGTATTGCATGAAGCGCTGGCAGAGGTCAGGCCGGGACAAAGTGATACCGCTGTAACGGGTGATGGCGCGGCCTCATATACGCCTGACCTAGGTATTATTAATGACCATCACGCCGGCACCAATACTTCGGTAAACCAGGCGCCCTCCAGGTTTTCCCCAGCACCACAAGCGTTTCGACATAGCCAGCAATCGCTGGGGCTTAACGTTAATGAGCAGATACGAAATTATGCTGCATTGTATGGAGATACCGCAGGCAGTACAGCGGAGTCTTCCAATAATACGCATCATCAGCCCGCTTCTGGGGTTGATGCGGTGGGGCAGGGTCAAAACCACGTACTCATGCCGCAAAACACCCAGGATATTCCCCCGCTTGGGTTTGCCGTGGCACAAATCCACGGTGTGTTTATTCTTGCAGAGAATCACCAGGGTCTAGTGATTGTCGATATGCACGCTGCCCATGAGCGCATTACCTATGAACGTTTAAAAACGGCACGCCAACAAGATACCATCCGGTCTCAGCCGCTGCTGGTCCCCATGAGTATTTTTGTCAGCGAAAGTGAAGTGAAATTAGCGGAACAGTCGGCTGCCATTTTCAAAGAACTGGGGTTTGTTGTGGAGCCCATTGGTAAGGACTCACTGGTGATTCGTCAAATACCCTCATTATTACGCGATGCCGATGTGGAAACACTGGTGCGCGATGTGCTTGCCGATATTGCTGAGCATGGCAGCAGCTCTCGCATTGTGGAACACATTAACGATGTATTGTCTACCATGGCCTGTCATGGTTCGGTTAGAGCCAATCGCAAGCTAACATTGCCGGAGATGAATGCCTTGTTACGGGATATGGAGCGTACTGAAAGAAGTGGCCAATGTAACCATGGTCGGCCGACATGGGCGCAGTTGGATATGGCGCAGCTGGATAAGTTGTTCCTGCGTGGTCGGTAGCGTGCTTGCCTGCAATTGCTATATTGGCCACCAAAATGCGGGTGGTGGTCGGGTATAATGATGAACAATGCTCATTACCGTTGGCTGAACGACGGCTATAGACTCGAATAAATAGTATTGAATCAAGTATGCCAAATGAGTGACCATGGGTAATTTCGTTCAATCAACAAATATTGCATCGTCGCGCTCGACTCAATGCGAGAGTGAACCACCGTCAATGTTCACCTGGCAGTATATTTTTGCTGCTGCGCTGCGCAATAAACGCCAATTAGTCCATGCGCATATCATTGCTATTTTCGCCGTCGTCGTTAGTGTCCCTATCCCCTTGTTGATGCCCCTGCTGGTGGATGAAGTCCTGCTCGATCAGCCGGGTAACGTCGTTAACCTGGCAGTGATTTTGTTTCCTCAAAGCTGGCAAGGGCCGGTACTGTCTGTTTTGTTTATTATGGTGGTAACGCTGGTGCTGCGTTTTCTAATGCTGGCATTAGGCGTCTGGCAGCTGCAAAAATTTGCCCTAATCGCAAAAGGGGTGACCTACAAAATACGCCGTACCGTATTACTGCGTTTACAGCATGTTTCTATGTCTGCGTTTGAGACCATGGGCAGTGGCAGTGTGACCTCACATTTAGTGACCGATGTTAATGCCCTTGATAGTTTTCTTGGCGAGTCCATTAGTAAGACGATCGTTGCAATTTTAAGCATTATTGGCATTAGCGCTGTCCTCTTGTGGATACACTGGCCGTTGGCGTTGTTTATCCTGTTGATGAATCCTTTGGTGATTTATTTCACGGTTTTTCTCGCAAAACGCGTTAAACACCTGAAGAAAAATGAAAATGTGGCAATTGAAGTTTTTCAACAGGCATTGACAGAAACATTAGATGCTATTCAGCAAATAAGGGCCAGCAACCGTGAGAGTCATTATATGCGTGATGTCATCTCCAAGGCAGCGGCGATTCAAACCCATTCGGCCGCCTTTGCCTGGAAAAATGATGCCGCCAATCGTTTTTCATTCGGGGTGTTCTTATTCGGGTTTGATATTTTTCGTGCGATTACGATGCTCATGGTGGTGTTTTCTGATTTAACCGTTGGGCAGATGATCGCAGTATTCGGCTATTTATGGTTTATGATGGCACCCGTACAGGAAGTGCTTAATATACAGTATGCGCTTTATGCGGCAAAAGCGGCACTGGTAAGAATAAACGCGCTAATGGCATTGCCGCAAGAGCCGCAATATCCGCACTTAAATAACCCGTTTAAAGGCAAGCCGACGGTCTCGGTAGTAGTGGAAGATATTTCGTTTTCTTACAACATGGCTTATGACCGCTCTGTCAACCCGGAAGGCTGTGATAACGTGCTGAATCGGGTGAATTTAAACATTGCTGCGGGTGAAAAAGTCGCATTGGTTGGGGCCAGCGGTGGCGGCAAATCCACGTTGGTACAAGTAATTCTTGGACTATATCCACCGCAGGCCGGTCAGCTTTATTTCGATGGTGTGCCCGTCACCGATATAGGGCTAGACGTGGTCAGGGAAAATGTCGCCACAGTATTACAACACCCGGCATTATTTAATGATACCGTTCGCACGAATCTCACCTTGGGGCAGGCCATTGGCGACCAAACGTTGTATAAAGCTTTGGAGGTAGCGCAATTAGTGGACTGCATCAGGGCGATGCCGAAGCAGCTTGATACGATTATCGGGCGGCAGGGGGTACGTTTATCCGGTGGTCAGCGCCAGCGGCTTGCCATTGCCCGAATGGTGTTGCTGGATCCCAAAGTGGTTATTTTGGATGAGGCGACCTCCGCATTGGATACTGAAACGGAGGCAAATGTACATCGCGCATTAAATGAGTTTCTAAAAGGACGTACCACTATTATAATTGCGCATCGTCTTAGTGCAGTTAAGCAGGCGGATAGAGTGTATGTGTTTGAGGATGGTCACATTATTGAAGAAGGTGAGCATGATGAGCTCATTAAAAATGGCGGCCTATATCATCGATTATATGGCCGGCGCCAGCAACGATAGCCTTCGTTGCAGGGCTAATATTGTTACGTTAATTCACTGTTTGCCGGACTATACCGCCATAAACCATGGAAAATTGCATGACTGAAAAAGTAGAACAAGAACCCATTTTAGAAATCACCGTTGGAAATTGTGCGGTAACATTGTTAGGGACTGCGCACATATCAAAAGCCAGTGCCGATAAAGTTAAGGAATTATTGCTTTCTGAGGAATACGACTCAGTAGCCGTGGAGCTGTGTTATAGCCGGCATCGTGCCATTGTAGACCCTGATGCGTTGGCGAAAATGGACTTGTTTCAGGTTATTAAAGAGGGAAAGGCCACAATGGTTGCCGCCAGCTTGGCATTGGGCGCTTTTCAGCAGCGTATGGCTGAAAAAATGAACATAAAACCCGGTGCTGAAATGCGCGTTGCCATCGATATGGCCGATCAGATAAAAATTCCGGTATTGTTGATCGATCGCGAAATAGGCACAACGCTTAAGCGGGTTTATCGCAGTGTCAGTTGGTGGCAGCGCATGAACCTGGTCGCCGGATTAATGGTGTCGGTTGTGTCTCGCCACGAAGTCAGTGAAGAGGAAATCGAAAAGTTAAAAGAAGGCGATATCCTCGAGTCGACATTTACGCAATTTGCAGAAGAGGCCAAAGAGCTTTATACGCCGTTGGTCAACGAGCGCGACCGATTTATGGCGGCCCGCATACGGCAGGAGGCGGCCAAAGGTAAGCATCGTCGGTTGCTGGCGGTTGTTGGTGCTGGTCATCTTAGGGGCATTTATGAGTATCTATTGCACTGGGATCAACACCTGCTAGACGACGACGGGGGGCAGAAAACTACTTCTGCACAGGCAACGGCACCGGTTTCGGGGCAGGTAAACGTGGTGGCTCAACCCGTATTGGCTGATATCGCCAGTGAGCCAGATCCTGCCGCTGTTATCAGTAAGCTTAACTATATTCCGCCCGCGCGAGTCTGGCCAAAAGCTATTCCCTGGATTATCGTCTTGTTAGTATTTGTCGGTTTTGGTATTGGCTTCTCAAGAAGCCCCGATTTGGGCTGGGAGCTGGTGGGGGACTGGATCTTGATTAATGGCGCATTAGCGGCGTTGGGAGCGCTGATTGCATTAGCCCATCCGATTACGATTATTGGTGCCTTTATCGCCGCCCCCATTACGTCTCTCAATCCCACAATTGGTGCCGGCATGGTCGCTGCGGCAATAGAAACATTCGTCAGGCGCCCAAAGGTTGAGGATTTTAGCCGGTTACGCAGTGATGCTACCCATGTGAAGGGCTGGTGGGGCAATCGGGTCACCCGAGTATTACTGGTGTTTATCTTCAGTACCTTGGGGTCTGCTATTGGAACTTATTTGGCCGGATTTAGGATTTTTGAACGGTTAACTTCATAGTGCCCTGATTTTAACGCTATCTATATTTCGTACGGCCACGGCAATGGATTGCATGAGTGTGTTGTGGCGCCTGCTATAAACACCATATTCAACAAACAGCGTATTCAACATGTCCGCCTGTTGGTGCTGTCTATCCTCTCTGTTATTGAAACGAAAATTACAGAAACGAAAAGTGCGTGAAGCGATCATTTATGTTTGCTTTCGCATTTTTCCTACGACGTGGTACGTCCCCGCCGGGTTACTGGTAATATCTCGTTATTGATCATCAAACTCATCATAAAATTTGTAAACCTATGTGCGGGGGCCAGGTTTCCAGCAACAAGGGGTCGGTTTATGTAATATCGTATAAAAAACACACTAATAATCGCTTTTCTCGGTTGATATGACGGGCCGGAAAAACATTTGACGACACATATTTTGGGAGTATAATCCCAAATACAGGTTTGGGAATTATTTCCCAAAGAGATAATATGAGTATCGACAAATCACAAAATAAGTTATTTGTTGCCGTTTTTAAATTAATACGGCCACTTGCAAGAGCGTTACTGCGTAATGGCGTGCCCTACGGGGCTTTTGCTGATATCGCAAAACGAGCGTATGTCGATATAGCCATGACGGAATTTGAAGTGCCAGGGAAGAAACCGACGATTTCTCGAGCGGCAACCATCACTGGTTTATCGCGCAAGGAAATCCGGCGTCTTATGAGTATAGAAGATGCCGATGATCAGGATATGGTGGTTAAATACAACCGCGCAGCACGAGTAGTATACGGCTGGGTTCATGACAACCAATACGCGGACAAAGATGGTCAAGCAGCGATACTGCCATTTGAGGGGGAGAGAGCTTCCTTCAGCACCCTTGTCAAAGCTTACAGCGGAGACGTGCCGCCCAGAGCGATTCTGGATGAATTGGCGCAAGTGGGTGTTGTGGAATGCGCCAGCGATGGTGGTATTCGCTTGCTTGCCCGCGCTTACATTCCTACGTCTGGCGAAGCCGAAAAACTGGCTTTGCTCGGACAGGATGTCGCGGGATTGATTGCTACGATGGACAAAAACATTCACGGCTTGGGGGAAAAACCCTTTTTCCAACGTAAAGTTTTTTACGATAACCTGCCGCAGGAAGCCATACCGGAATTACAGGCACTCCTCGAGAAACGCGGCCAAAGCCTGCTTGAGTACCTTGACCAATGGATGGCAGAGCGCGATCGGGATGTTAATCCGACCGTAACAGGCTCTGGCCGAAAAGCGGCGGGTATTGGTGTTTATTACTTTGAGGAAGAGCTAGAGGAAGAACTTGAGGAAGCGCTTGACGCAGGGGCTGAGCCAGGTTTTGAAAAGAATGTTGAAATAAGCGTTGGAGAAGATCGCGATAAAAAGGTAGCGACAGACGCCGAAAAAAAAACGCATAAAAATTTCAAAGACGATGAAATCGTTCGGGAGAATTCGAAATGAAACTGCGGAAAGTATGCTTAAGCATGTTTGTAGGTTACGTTTTATTGCTGGTATCTGCGTGTAGCAGCGACAGTGGTGGTGAGACTGGAACCGGGGCGACTGATAAAACGGTTACTGGCCCGATTACCGGGTTTGGCAGCATTTACGTCAATGGCATTAAATTCAATACTGATAACGCCAATATCGTGTTTGATGATGCGCAAACAACCGAGGATGATCTGGCGGTTGGGATGATTGTCACTGTTAACGGTACCGTGAACCGTGACCAGGTGAGTGGTGCGGCCATAGAAATTGTTGCCGAAACGCAGGTAAAAGGCCTGGTTTTCAGCAACACAATAAGTCAGAGCGGTATTGGCAAACTGGTGGTGATGGGCAGAACAGTGATGGTAACTGCAGATACGGAATTTAGGTCGAAGGTGCCGGGAATAAGCTTAACTGATATTGGCACTCAAACCGTGGTGCAGGTAAGTGGTTACTCAGACAATGTTGGCAACATACACGCTACGTTTTTGAAAGTGACCGGCAATGATGGAAATACCGGCGAAATAAAAGTCAAAGGTATTATTGCTGAGCTGAGTCTATCCAGTCGGCAATTTAAAATAGATCAGTTCACTGTCTCGTTTGATGATGATACTGAGTTTTCTGAGGTGGAAAAAGAAGATTTACGAAATGGCATGTTTGTAAAAGTGAAGAGTGAACGTTACAACGCCATGGACAGCAACCCTCATCTGCTGGCCGCTAAGATTGAATTGGAAGGCCATGATGACGAGGACGGGGATGAGGTTAAAAAAACCGGTTTAGTGACCAACGTGGATAACATGGGTGATGGTGTTAACGGGGAATTTGAATTATCAGGGCAATTAGTCCGAGTTGATGCCAACACCAGCTACGAAAAAGGTGGCAAAAGCAATATTGTGCTCGGTGCCATATTGGAAGTTGAAGGTGAAGTGGCTGCCGGTGGGGTGATCATCGCAGAAGAGATTGAGTTTGAGAAAGAGCGGGATGACCGTGATTCGGATGAAGACTAAGGGCCGGTATCACGAATTGGTCCTTATTGATCACTGGGCGTCGAGAATAATCACTTGAGAATAATTGCTCAACAATAATTGTTAGAAAATAATGGTTAGAAAATAATTGCGGGTAAGTTTCTACGCTCCTCCGGTAAGGTAAACGGTAAAGTCAGATAACCTTAGGCAGGGCAGGGATGGCCGCCACCGGACCTAGCCGCACTAACAGTCTAGTGCTGTAGCGGACTTAGCCGGGAGAAAAACAGGTGTTTAACAATCGCATGCGTATGTGTGCATGAAAAGCAAGTTAAAGGCGCAGTTAACGATCAGCAATGTGAAAGGATCGTTGTTTAATGAATTATAACCAGGGTCGGCCTTCAAGTATCACACAACGTGATAGGTGTTAAAGGTTGTGGGGGCATCACAACCCGGTTTAGAGAAAAACTGGTTTGATTCGAGTGTTTAATTATTTAGGAATGAAGAGGTTTAAAATGGAAAAATGTAGAAACAAGTTACATTTAGCTGTATTGGTATCGGCGCTCGGGTTGACCGCCTGCGCTGACAGTAAGGATGATCCTGTCGCCAGTACTGATCGCACCACCGTGGGTGTTATAAAAGCGATAAATAGCAGCGGCGCCAATATCAGCAGCTTGAATGTTAGTGGTATTAACTTCGACGTGAGTAATGTTGCTAGCGTTAAGGGTGATGATATTAGTCAACTGAATCAGTTGGCGCCGGGCATGGTGGTATCTGTTTCCGGGTCGGTTGATGAAAATCAGGATACCGGTGTTGCGGAAGATATTAGTTACGACGCCGAAATTGAAGGCATCGTGGATAGTGTCTTTTCCAATGGCGAGCTTGGCGTTATGGGCCAGGTGGTGGTAATAACGGATACAACCGTTTTTGAATCTGATGTTGAGGGCATTACGCTTGAGACTATACCCTTGGGTGCTGTGGTAGAAGTAAGTGGGTTTACCAACGACCAGGGCAATCTCGTTGCAACCCGCATCGAGGTTGAAGACGAGCAAATGGATGCTAACGAAGAGTTAGAGATTGAGGGTGTAATCTCTAATCTGACGATGATTAGTGATACCGAAGGTAGTTTTAATATTGGCGAATATCCCGTCAGTTATGACAGCAATACACGGTATGACGATGTCGTTGATAACATGCTTGCGGATGGAATGTTTGTCGAAGTAAAACTGATGATGGATGAGTTAGGCAATATTGTCGCAGTTAAAATCGAAGCGGAACACGATGATGATCGCCGGGATGACCACAGTGATGTCAAACTGGTAGGGACGGTTACCAGCGCCGGGGTAGTCGACGGAAAATTTGAGCTGGATGGTTTAAGTATTGTCTTGGGCGAGAATGTTGACTACGAACACGGCAGCATGGCCAATATTATTAGCGGTGCGGTGCTTAAAGTTGAAGCGTATCGCAATACCGATGAAATGTTGGTGGCGACAGAGATTGAGTTCAAAGAAATGGATGATGAGGAAGAGCGCAAAGGCACTGTGACCAGTGCTGGTGTGGTCGATGGGGCATTCGAGCTAGACGGTGAAGTTATTATCTTGGGTGACAATGTGGATTACGAACACGGCGGCATGGACGATATCGTCAACGGTGTCATGTTGGAGGTTGAAGGTTACCTGAATGTCGACGGTATACTGGTTGCCACCGAAATTGAGTTTGATGAAGTGGATATGGATGAAGTCAAACTTATGGGTATGGTGAGCAGTGATGGTGTCGTTGACGGCAAATTCGAGGTTGATGGCGAAATTATTATGCTCGGTGATAATGTCGACTATAGCAAAGGTGATATGGAAAATATTGTAAATGGTGTCATGCTCAGGGTTAAAGCTTATCGAAACGTTGATCAACAACTGGTTGCTTCAGAGATCAAGTTCTTCGAGATGGGTGATGAGTTTTATCTGTCAGGAATGGTGACTAGTGCGGGTGTTGTTGATGGTGCCTTTGAACTCGATGGGAAAACCATCTTGCTGGATATGGATGTTATGTACAACGATGGTGACATGACGAACATTGTTGATGGTGCCAAACTTAAGGTAAAAGTGTATCTAAACGCGGATAACATGTTGGTTGCCACTAAAGTTAAATTTAAAGATGGGGATATGGGCGAGGAGATGACACCTGCTCCCACAATGTAATTGGCAATGTCAATTGACACTATAAATAGCTGCATATCCATTACTAAATTATCCATTACTAAATTAAGCGGTAAGGGTATCGCTAAATGAACGTTGCGAGTCGTTACTAGCGATACGCGCAGAAAGACACGCTAATAACTACAATTAGAATAGGAAAGTGTACCGACTTTTCTCCCTTTGGCGGCCGCCTTGGCCGCTTTTTTTTTGGTTGCTTTTCCTGCAATTAAGCGCAATCAAGTGCAATCGAGCGAATAGCGTCTGCCTTCGCAACAATTCGGGCAATAACGGCTAAGGGTAAAGTGATTGCTGAACCGGGGCAAAATTCAGTATTATTGCTTGTTTCCAATCAAGGCGCATATTCATCAATGTCAGCACGTTTTAAATATACTGAAGCTCCCAGCGCAAATCGCAGTGATCTGGCAAATTTTCGCGCTTTATTACCCTATTTATGGGAATACCGTGGGCGGGTATTATTAGCATTGTTATGCCTGATATTGGCCAAAGTGGCCAATGTGGGGATACCGCTTACCCTTAAATCCATTGTGGATAGCCTGGATGTTGACGTTGATATGGCGCTGACACTGCCAGTTACGGTGTTGCTGGTGTATGGTGTATTACGCCTATCCAGTTCCTTTTTTAACGAATTAAGGGATGTTTTGTTTACCCGGGTTCGTTATCGCGCCATGCGGCGTTTGACCATACGCACGCTGGATCATCTGCACGAACTGTCATTGCGCTATCATTTGGAGCGCAAGACCGGGGCGGTTAGTTCTGATCTGCAACGGGGGGCGTCGAGTTTAAGCTCACTGTTAAATTATTTTACCTTTAGTATTATCCCCGTCGCGGTAGAGTTTATTCTGGTAGCGATTGTGCTTATAAGCCACTACGACTATATTTTTACGGTTATTATTTTTTGCAGCGTTGCCGTATACGTAGGCTTCACATTCAAGGTAATGAACTGGCGTATGCATTATCGTGTTGAAATGAATCGTCTGGAATCCAAGGCGAACAATGAGGCCGTGGATAGTTTAATTAATTACGAAACGGTTAAATATTTCAATAATGAGCGTATGGAGTCTCGGCGTTGCAATGAGACCTTGGGGCAATGGGAAGATAATGCGGTGCTCAGTCAAACCTCTATGTCGGCGCTTAACTTCGGTCAGGGTGCGATTATTGCGGTGGGCGTTACGGTTATTATGTTTTTTGCGGCAAGTGAAGTCGTTGCGCAAAGAATGAGTTTGGGCGATCTGGTGTTAGTGAATGCCATCTTGCTACAGCTGTTTATACCACTGGGTTTTTTGGGGGTGGTTTATCGGCAAATTCGTTATTCATTGGCGGACATGCAGCAGCTTGTTACCTTACTCAATGAGAAGCCTGAAATTACGGATAAAGAAAATGCCAGGGCGCTTGCAGTAACGCGGGGTGAAGTGCGGTTTGAGCATGTTGATTTTGGTTACCACGATGACCGGCAAATTTTATTCGATGTGAATTTCGTGATTAAACCGGGACAAAAATTAGCCGTGGTGGGGGCCAGTGGTGCCGGTAAGTCCACGTTGGCGCGCCTGCTGTTTCGGTTTTACGATGTTAGCGCCGGGCGAGTCATGATCGATGGCCAGGATCTGCGCGAGGTGAGCCAACAAAGTGTGCGTGAAGCCATTGGTATCGTGCCGCAGGACACGGTGTTATTTAATGATACTATTTATTACAATCTGGCTTATGCCAAAAAAAATGCAACACGGCAGGAGGTTATTGGGGCCGCAAAGATGGCGCATATTCACGATTTTATCACGTCGTTGCCGGATCAATACGATACTGTGGTCGGTGAGCGTGGACTAAAATTATCCGGCGGCGAAAAACAACGGGTGGCGATTGCCCGCACCATTCTTAAGTCGCCTAAAATTCTTATTTTTGACGAAGCCACCTCGGCATTGGATTCTAAAAGTGAGCAAGCCATTTTAGAAGACTTAAAGATGACGGCAACTGATCACACCACCTTGGTTATTGCGCATCGATTGTCAACCATTGTGGATGCGGATCAGATTTTGGTGTTGGATAATGGCCGTATTGTGGAATCGGGCCAACATCGGCAATTGCTTGAAACCGGAGGCACTTACGCGCAGATGTGGGCATTGCAACAAAAACAGCAAAAAAGCACGTCCCTTGAATGAGCACCATGAATGAACATTGGGTGCGACACTATTACTATACGAATGCCACGCGAATACCTCACGAATGGAATGCCACACCGGAAACCGATCCATCCACTGTTCGGCGGATTTAGTTAAACGTTGACATTTTCACCCCGGTCCAGCGCGAATTACCAAGGTGTTGATGCTCGGCATGTTGATCCGCATCCTGTTGAGCGGCATCACGCGTTGGATAGCATCGCCCATACCAGCCCTCCAGGTTATGCAGGCTGTGGGTGCAGATTGCCTGGTAGGGGTTTTTGGCAGAGCAGACGGTGGAATCGGGGTGATTGCCAAGCGCATAGCTGGCAGAGCAAAGGCTTAATGTGGTCAGCAGTACTGTGATTAGGCGCAACATCTTGAGTGACATAAGCTTGGTTTCGTGGAGGCGGGCGACCGTATTAATGTGATTGGCTAGGCAATTGGTGCTAAATGTGCAGCCTGCGCAGTTCCGGGTCCGGTTGGGATTTCCCCCATGCGTTCTTAAAATCGCTGAGGGTTTGGCGGCACTTGCCGCGATCGTTAAAGTTTACAAAGCCTTCGTAGCGACGGTCAAATTTGCGGTATACCAGCGCTGTTTCATCACCGATAAGATAGGCGGCGTTGGTTTCCCTGGCGCGAGGATTGATTTTTCTGATTTCGATGAAGCTACTCAATTGCCTGGCCAGTTCTATTAAACGATGCCCCTGGTTTATCACTTTATGGGTATCTTTAATGAGGATGGATATTTTTGAATGTTTGCTGCTGATGGCGATGCGGCGCACGGCAGCGATAAAATCTGCATGGTTGTAAATAACGGGGTCCAGGTCATAGGAGACAATATGCAGTGTTCGTGAAGACTGTTGCGCAATGGCCAGTGCGGCGTTGCGATTTTCCGCAATGCGCTCCAACGGTATAATTTTGTCGGTTTGCCCCAGTTTGTGCTCGCTAATATCCATTATAAACCCATTTTTCGATCATATCGGTTAAGTCGTCAACCCTTCTTGTCTGTTATTCTACGCTGCATTGCGAGTGATTCTCAAGTTCGTTATCAAGCCCTTGATTTAGCATCAACTGCATGGTGACATGTGGGATATTGGCATCCATAAATTGATCACTGATAATGCTAAAGTGATGTTTTTCATAAAATTTAACGGCGCTCATTTGAGCATGTAAAAATACCCGATTAAGTTGCCTTTGTTGTGCAATGTCGATTAATGTGGTGAGCATCTGGCTGCCAATACCTTTATTTCGATATAACGATAGAACCGCCATCCGGCCTATGTGGCCATCGTTCAGTATGCGCGCGGTTCCGGCTGCCTGTTGTTGCCAGAAAGCAATCACATGGGTGCTGTCATCATCCAGTCCATCCCATTCCAGCGCAACTGGCACCTGTTGTTCCTCGATAAAGACCTGGGTGCGAATGGCGCGCATCACTTTCTGGTGCGTTTGCCAGTCCTGTTGCATCACGTTAATGCATGATTTCATAATGGTTCCGGTAAATAAAAAAAGCCTTGATTAAATAAGTTGCACAGCAACTCGGCGAATGCCGGGTTTGAAAAATAAGGTTGTAATACCGCATAAGGAAATGAGCGTTGTTCGCAGATCAGGGGGGCGGCAAATGCTAGCTCGGCGTTGAGTTTGTATTCCTGGCGGTTGATAAAGAGTGACGTTGTGTTGTCTTGTGTATCGATATAAACAAAACGTGCGTATTCGCTGCGGCGTAATTCGCCATTGGTTTTTATCGCCTGAAGCAACGACTTGCCACTCAATGCTGCCGTTGTTTGAGTCAGGTCGGCATCATTTTTGGGTTCTGAGGCGTACCGGGCAAACCAGTGCCTGATGTGCTCGTCGTCACCCAGGTATGTGTTAATAATCTGTTTTATTTGTTGTACCGTCGCATCGCTGATCAACCCACTGGGGGCATGATGATGAAGGGCAGGGTCCGTATAACGCGGCTGCTTGAACTCATCGTGCATTGTTGAAAATTGCGCATCAATGAAGGCACTTAGCAGGTCATAGTGACTGGGCGCACGAAAACCCACCGAGAATGTCATGCAGTCATTCTGTGCTACACCGTGGTGCGCTACGCCCGGTGGCAGGTATAACATGTCGCCGGGTGCCAGCGTCCATTGTTGCTCTGTTTCAAAGTGCGCCAGAATGCGTAGGTCAGTGTTGGCAACAAGGTTTTCATTGTGGTTTGTCTGGGTGTTGATTTGCCAGTGTCGGTGACCGATACCCTGGAGCAAGAACACGTCGTATTGATCTTGGTGTGGTCCCACAGACCCTTGTGGTGCCGCATAACTTACCATAACATCGTCGACGCGCCAGTTGGGAATGAAATTAAATTTGTCCAGTAATAACGCCAACTCGGGAACGTGCTTGTTACACTCCTGTACCAGCAACGTCCAGTGGGTCGCCGGAAGTTGTTCAAACAGGGCCTCATCAAAAGGCCCACACTGTAACTCCCACGGGGTGTTACCGTCTTTTTCCAGGATAATACGCGATTCGACCGACTCATCGCAGGCCAGTCCCGCCAGCTCGTCGGGTGACAGTGTGAGGTTGACATCAGGGATGGCGTTGCGGACTAATAAGGGTCTTTTTTGCCAATAGGTGGCAAGAAATTCTTCAGTCGTAACATCACCCAGTACAGTCTGGAGGGGCTTATGTGAGTGCATCTAACGTTATCCCGATCATTCTTTTTCCCGGTCATTAATATGAATTAGGAGCGCACGCAGATGTTACTGCAGGCTGACGCCAATGGATTATCTCAGGATTATACCTTGATGTGGTGAAGTGAAGGCAGTAATGCGTAGAAATTAATGATGGTCGCTAATTTTTGCGCGGTCAACTGCGGAATTTAGGTTTACTGTTGTGAATCGATAGGCGGGGAGAAAAAAAAGCTGCATCAATAGGGGGAGGGATGCAGCTTACAATAGGCCTATGGCGGTTATCGGATAGCCGTGAGAGTAGATAATGCCATTAAGCCCGATGTCATCAGTATCGCTCAGCACTGTGTATTTTGCTGTGAACAGGGTCTCATTTTCGAACGGTGGTTGATGAATCGAATGCGGTGTTTGTTGTGGCCACGTTTAAGGTGATGATTGGGGGGTAAAAAAAGAGGGGTGCATAAGCACCCCTTGAAGGGGAGGTGTGGCCAATATCGGGGGGGGTGATAGGTTGGCCACGCTGAGTAATTTGCATTCTTTATGCCAGTATTGAATTTTTGATGAAAGGTGATGTTAATCGTTCGTTACCCTTGCGTGACATGCCTTAGGTTTAATCGACTAACGGTTGATGGCCCATTGGGTTGCTTGTTGTTAGACGGTCACCAACATCATTGGGCAATTAGCCGGTTGAACAAGGGGTTTTGTTTTTAATGGATTGATTGTAAAGGGTAATTATTATCTCAATCCAGCGGGGGCCTCGCCAGGCAAAAAAAACGGGACAATAAATTGGCCCGTAATCAAGGAGGGGAGTGGTCATAAAGAAGCAACGCTGGCCACTAGGTTATGGATAGCATTCGTTATGCCACCAATCATCAATGCTAGCCGGGACAATTATTTATTTGAGTTTTGGTTAAACCTCGATCTCTCTGCTTGGACAGTATTGCGTCAAATTTGCGTTATAACTGACCAAAATTTGACTAGTAAATACTTATTCTCAGTTCGCCTGCCGTTTTCTTTTCTTATCTATCGCTATTGCTGTCGTGGTCAAGTAAAACGAGTCAATGCGTTAGCCTGGGTTACCCCCGCAACGCCGCGCATCACTTGCCAATAAAAACCGCCTTTGCTACAGTCCAACGCAATCGTCGCAGTGCGTGTTTGCAGTGAGCCTTAGCATGAGACTGCACCTTGTTTAACAGTACGGTTAGTAAGACCGCGCAGCATTTAACCGTACATCGTTTAACCGCACACGCTCGATGACTGTCAAGGAGGACTCACCATGTCAGGAAAATCCGCCGCCCGTTTGGGCGATCAATCCCACGCCCCGGCCGATGCCCACGGCTGCCCTGCTTGCGCACACCCCGTCACCGGTCCCGCCGTCAAAGGTTCTCCCGATGTCAACATCAACGGCTTGCCCGCCTTGCGTCTGGGGGATAGCGGCGTCCATGCCAGTTGTTGCGGTGCCAATACCTGGCAAACCATACAGGGCAGCGCCACGGTGTTTGTTAACCACCAACCGGTCGTGCGCCTGGGCGACGCCACCCAACACCACCCAACACTGTGGCGGCCCCGGCACCCTGATTGAGGGTAGCCCCAATGTTTTTATCGGCGATGCCCCCGGCGGCGGTGGCATTGTCATTGACGGCGTGCCCATGGGCAATAATCTCAGTATTGGCGCTGACGCGCCGACGGCCGACAGTGTCACCCGTGCCATGGAGCGGCAGTCCACCGCCCAAAGCACCGCCAGTACTGCCACCACCTATCATCCCCCCGAAGAACCGGGCCTGCAGCCCGTGCCCTTAATCCCCATTGAGGCCGTGGCGCAAGCGCTGAGCGAAATGATTGATGCCATTAAAGCCGACGGACTGGGGCTGGGCGTGCTGGCGACCGCGGCGGTGGGAGCCGTTACCCGGGGCATCGGCAACAAACTGCCCGTCACCGAAGCGCTGGAAAACGCCCTCAAACACAGCCGCACCCCCGGCGAAGCCCTGGGCAAAGTGGGCATGGCGCAGGCCAAACAACGCCAGGGTATCAACACCGACCCACACTATATCGACCGCTACCACGGCCCCGACGACCTGGGGCGGGACAACACCGGCAAACTCACCGAAATTGAAGCCAAGGGCACAAAAGGGGATAGCACGGCGGTGGCCAGCAATAAAAGCAAGGAAAAGCAAAGTTCAGCAAAGAAAAACAAGCGGCGGGCTAAGCAAATGACCAAACATAAAGCCGCAAAAATCGGCATTACCTCCAACCGCCAAGGCGGTGCTTATACCCAGGAAGAAATTGACTTGTGGGCAGAAATTAGAAGGAAAAAAGGCAACAAACGCCACCTGTCCACCCACACCAACACTGAAACCGGCCGGGTGCAAGTTATTGAGCGGGACATCGACGGTGAAATGGACCACATTCTGGACGAATTCACCATCGATAATTTTGATGCCATCAAACAAGGCATCGAGGAGGCCTTTAAACCATGAAAACACCGCAACAACATCAAATTGATCATTGGCTGGTAGTATCCAGGAAGAGTATTGCCCAAACGGAGCAAGATAATAAAGAGGGATATTACGAGAAGGAAAACATCCCACTCCAAAGCGTTTATACCGGCACCGCCATGGATTACGCGGGACTGGCCCGCGCCAAATTCCTCAACGGTGACAGCTTGGCCTCGGTGCAACGGGAATTCGCCACCGCCGCCCAATGCATCATTAAAAGCTTTACCATGGCCTATGATGACAACGACCCCGATTACGTAGGCGACCAGTGGCCCCCCAAAAACCCCCACTACACCGGCCACAAAGACTCCCCCATAAAAGCCCAATGGTCGAGGCCCGGCTACGGTCACGTCTGTTGGGCGGATGTTGGGGAAACCGACGCCATCGAGGGTGTTAACTGGGCCTTAATGGCAGCGGATGTTGACCGGGGCCGCCAACTGGCCCACTGGTATCAAGACCGAAAAGATGGCTATAAAATGGACCCCGACGTTAACCGCTATGCCCATGCCCTCAAACATGCCCTGCTAAACGAAGCCGATAAAGGCAGCGCCCTGTTACAAGCAACTCTCGATGAATACACCGCCAAGCCCCCCAAAAACGGGGGCGACATGAACTACTTTACCTTAAGCCTCACCCTGGCCGGTATACTCACGGGCAATGAAACGCTGTTTAACCAGGGGCTGGAACAACAACTCACCTTTTACGAAAAGGTCATGATCCCCTCAGAGGATTTATGGGACAGTGATGAACGCTATATCTGTGACCACGCCGTGGCCCTGGCCAACTTGGCGATTCATTACCACCTCAAGGTCACGGTGGCGCATGATTTGTTGCCCACCGCATTGCTTATTCAACTTAACGAACGGACACCGTAATCATGGAACAAATATAATGACCTAACATCGCGCACACGCCGTTAGTGACGCACCCAAATTGCGATCATGCCAAGTCTGGGTTCACATGCAGTCTGTCCATAATTAGCTGTTATTGGCCTGCTCAATGGCGCTGCCAATATAATGCTCTGGGGTTAATGCCGACAGGCGGGCTTTTGCCTCCTCGGGTATTGCCAAATTGTTAATAAAAGCCTTAATGGTGTCCGCTGTTACGGATTGGCCGCGGGTCAGTTCCTTGAGTTTCTCATACGGTTTTTCGATGCCATAGCGGCGCATTACGGTTTGAATGGGTTCAGCCAGCACTTCCCAGTTAGCATTAAGGTCTTCACTCAATCGAGCAGGATTAATTTCAAGCTTGCCGATGCCTTTTAGCGCGGCATTGTACGCAATATTTGAATGAGCAATGCCTACGCCCAGGTTTCTTAGCACGGTGGAATCGGACAAGTCCCTTTGCCAGCGGGACACGGGCAGCTTTTGGCTTAAATGATGGAAAATGGCATTGGCCATTCCCAGGTTGCCTTCTGAATTTTCAAAATCGATAGGGTTGACCTTATGCGGCATGGTTGAGGAACCCACTTCACCAGCCACGGTTTTTTGCTTGAAATAGCCTAGCGAGATATAACCCCAGATATCGCGATCGAAATCTATTAAAATCGTGTTGAAACGTGCAACGGCGTCAAATAACTCCGCAATGTAATCATGGGGTTCAATTTGGGTGGTGTAGGGATTCCACTGTATGCCCAGCGCTATCACAAACTGTTCTGCCAGATTAGCCCAGTCGATTTCCGGGTATGCCGTAATATGCGCGTTATAGTTACCGACGGCGCCGTTCATTTTGCCAAGCATGGGAGTGTCGGCAAACTGCTGTTGCTGGCGCTCCAGGCGGGCGACGACATTGGCCATTTCTTTACCCAGGGTTGAGGGTGACGCCGGTTGGCCATGGGTGCGCGATAACAGGGCAGCAGAGGCATGTTGATGGGCCAGTTGGCGTATGGCCGAGACAAGCTTTGTCATGGCCGGTAATACCACCGTTGACCTAGCGTCATTTAGCATTAATGCGTAAGCCAGGTTATTGATGTCCTCAGATGTGCAGGCAAAATGAATAAACTCACTGATGGCCTGTAACTCCGCATTGCCGGCCACTTTTTCCTTTAAAAAATACTCGACCGCTTTTACATCATGGTTCGTGGTTTTTTCAATGGCTTTTACCCGTTGGGCATCCGCTATCGTAAAGCCGGTGATAATGTCGTCGAGGGCCGTTTGGGCGGCGTTGCTTAGCGCGGGAACTTCCTTAATGTCGGGATGCCGGGCAAGTGTTTGCAGCCAGCGCACTTCCACCAACGTCCGATATCGAATCAGGCCATATTCGCTGAAAATTTCGCGTAATGCCTCGTTGTGTGCCGCGTATCGGCCATCAATCGGGGAAATCGCCGTTAAGCTGTTAAGTTCCATTGTTTCTCCATGTTGTTGTTACTGATGTTATTACTGATGTTAGTAATAATAATGTTGTTATTAATATTGTTATTAGTGACTACGTTGCTGTAAATCATGTGCTAGCCAACTGGCTGGGGCTAACCCGTGCGACATTGCTATCAATAAAAACCGATACAAACCAAGCGAACTAAGCCATGCAAGATAAACCAAGCAATATAAATCCTGCAACATAAATCCTGCAACATAAACCAGCGCTTAAGGTGGCCATGACCACCGGAATCACTCTGTCTAGCCTTATTGGGCGTAATGATACAGGAATCAGCAGCGGATAAATATTGGGCTGAATATCCACCGGCTATTCAGGGTTTTGTGTTGAATTTTTCACACCAGCGTTATGCTCAGGTATAATCCTACGTTGGTTTATGCGTAGCGCCTCGTTTTAATTGGTATTTTTGAGCAGATGGCACTATTTGAGCAGGTGGCGCTATTGATGACGTTACCGTTATTGGCGTAAACCCATGAAGCAAGCATTAAAAACAATAAGTTAACTAACGTAAGTTAATTAACGTTAGTTAACAAGCCGTCGACAACCGGTCGACAACCAGCAGATACAAGCAAACAACTTGATTAACCAACCAGCCAGTGGAAACCTACTTACCATGCTAGAAGCCTATAGAAAACATGTTTCAGAACGCCAAGCGCAAGGATTACCGCCGTTAGCACTGGATGAGAAACAAGTCGCGGAATTGGTCGCGTTATTAAAAGACCCGCCGAAGGCTGAGGAACAATACTTACTGGATTTATTCGTCCATCAAGTGCCTCCCGGGGTGGATCAGGCCGCTTACGTCAAAGCCGGTTTTTTAACCGCCATTGCCAAGGGTGAAGCCAGCTGCCCCGTTATTGATGCCCAAAAAGCAACGCAATTACTCGGCACCATGCTGGGTGGTTACAACATACAACCGTTGATTGCCTTGTTGGATGACGATGCCTTGGCTGCCATTGCCGCCAGCGCATTATCCAAGACCTTGCTGGTGTTTGACGCCTATCATGATGTTATCGAAAAATCCAACACCAACACGTACGCCAAAACGGTCGTGGATGCCTGGGCGCAGGCGCAGTGGTTCCAGCAGCGCGCACCACTGCAGGACACGTTAACCGTAACGGTATTCAAAGTACCCGGTGAAACCAACACCGATGACTTATCGCCTGCCTCAGAGGCCTGGAGCCGGCCAGACATTCCGCTACATGCCAACAGCATGCTCGTTAGCAAAATGCCCGAGGCTTTGGATGTAATCAACACACTGCACGAAAAAGGTCATCCACTGGCCTATGTTGGCGATGTGGTCGGAACCGGTTCTTCACGAAAATCCGCCATTAACTCGGTTTTATGGTATATGGGAAAAGACATACCCTATGTACCCAATAAGCGCCAGGGGGGTGTCATCCTGGGGGGGAAAATAGCCCCTATCTTTTTCAATACTGCGGAAGACTCCGGTGCATTACCGATAGAATGTGATGTGACTAAAATGAATACCGGTGATGTGATTACCATTAAACCCTATGACGGTAAAATTTATAATGAAGGTGGCGAGGAAATCAGCTCGTTTTCCCTAACGCCCACCACCATGGCCGATGAAGTGCGGGCCGGGGGGCGCATACCGCTGATTATCGGGCGCTCGTTAACGGATAAAACCCGTGAAGCGTTGGGCTTGCCGGCATCCGATTTGTTTGTGCGGCCAGTGGCACCTCAAGCATCCAACAAAGGGTTTACCCTGGCTCAGAAAATGGTGGGCCGAGCGTGTGGGGTCGAGGGTATTCGGCCGGGCACCTATTGTGAGCCGCGCATGAGCACCGTGGGCTCACAGGATACCACCGGTGCCATGACGCGTGATGAGCTAAAAGAGTTAGCCTGCCTGGGGTTTTCTGCCGATTTAGTCATGCAAAGCTTTTGTCATACTGCCGCTTACCCAAAGCCGGTGGATGTTAAACTGCAACATGACTTGCCAGATTTTATACGCAACCGCGGCGGTGTGTCGCTGCGCCCCGGCGATGGCGTGATACATTCCTGGCTAAATCGTATGCTATTGCCCGACACCGTGGGCACGGGGGGCGACTCCCATACTCGTTTCCCCATTGGTATTAGTTTTCCTGCCGGGTCCGGTCTGGTTGCCTTTGCTTCGGCGCTGGGGGTTATGCCCCTGGATATGCCGGAGTCGGTACTGGTCAAATTTAAGGGCACCCTGCAACCCGGAATCACCCTGCGTGATTTGGTGAATGCCATTCCCTATGTCGCCATACAAAAGGGGTTGCTAACGGTTGAGAAACAAAACAAAAAGAATGTCTTCTCCGGGCGAATCCTGGAAATTGAAGGATTGCCTGACTTAAAGGTTGAGCAGGCCTTTGAATTTAGTGATGCCTCCGCCGAACGTTCCTCCGCTGGGTGTACCGTGCGCCTGAATAACGCGCCGATTGCCGAGTTTTTGCAATCCAACATCACCTTGCTTAAATGGATGATTGCCATGGACTATGGTGACCAACGCACCATCCAGCGTCGTATTGATGGCATGCAGGCCTGGCTGGATACACCGGCGTTATTGCAGGCCGATGACGACGCGGAGTATGCCGAAATCATAGAAATAGACCTCAATGACATCAAGGAACCGCTATTAGCATGTCCCAATGACCCGGACGATATTAAACCCCTGTCAGCGGTGGCCGGTGACAATATCGATGAAGTGTTTATTGGCTCGTGCATGACCAACATCGGCCATTATCGTGCTGCCGGTAAAGTGCTGGAGCAAGCCAGTGGCAACATCCCCACCAAACTCTGGGTTGCGCCGCCGACCAAGATGGATCAGCATCAACTCACCGAAGAAGGCTATTACAGCATATTTGGCAGGGTAGGGGCGCGCACTGAAATGCCAGGTTGTTCACTGTGTATGGGTAATCAGGCCCGGGTTGCTGATGGTGCCACCGTGGTGTCCACATCAACACGCAACTTTCCCAACCGCCTGGGCAAAGGGGCAAATGTGTATCTTAGCTCGGCAGAGTTAGCCGCCGTATCAGCACTGCTGGGGCATATCCCCAGCGTGGCAGAATACATGGCCGCCGTTGCGCATTTAGAACCGATGGCGGATGATATCTACCGTTATCTGAATTTTAATGAGCTTGATGACTACGAGTCCATTGCCCAAACCGTTGTCCCCGTCAACGTTACTTGAGTCTGTTGTGTTTATGTTATGGCAGCCCCCCTCGACCAGAGGGGGCTACCAGAGGCTCGCTAAAGGCCGTGGGCGCAATAGTAAGGGCTGTTAATACAACTAAGGGTTGTTAATGCACGTCACTAGTGTAGGGTGCCTGGGGATTGCTCGTCCAACAACCTTTTTGCCTGATTTAACGTTTCTTTTCGCTTTAATAACAACTGCCAGCGGGTGCCACCGCATTGCCGCCAGAGAACCGCCGCGCGAATGGCTGCTAACAGCAGTGCGCGTATTTTATTAGCATTATTGGGGTTCGATATATGGTTGTTTTCGCCATTAACAATAATGCGTGGTTTTAAGGTGCTAATGGTTTCAGTATAAACATTGGCGAGGTTGGCGATTACGTTTTCATGGGTCATGGGATAGTGCGCCAATTGTGCTTTGGCGTTTGAGATGCCCTCCACGATGGACGTTAACAGGTTCTCGTGTTTGATTAATTTACGTTCTAGCACCATCACCGCGATAGCGTATTTGGTCATCTCAATGTCACGCGTTTTAGTAGTGTCGTTCGGCGTTTGTGCTCCCCCAAGCTGGTCGATAAGCGCCCGTGTGCCATGGGCTACATTGATCGCATCATCATAAATGCCTTCGGTGGTGGCGCTGTCAATCGCAAATACGCTTTTTATACTGACCTCAAACGGGGCCTGTTCGCACATACCGGTGCGCGCAACCTGCTGCACTAAGCGGGTTGCCTGAAAAATACCGGATAATGCAATGATGCGATCTCTTAAGCTATGTTGCAATTCAATCCTCCCTATCGTCCTAGGTTGTGGGCGGTGTTTGCCGAAGCATAACACCCGATCCGTTATTACGTATTAGCGATTGCGCATGCCCACTACTTATGTTTATTGGAAACGTATGTTGGATACGCATGTTGGGCACGTTTATTATTCCTGCGTATTGTTGATACCTCTCATTGTTACTTAATTATTGTTACTTAACCATTGTCACTTAACGATAGTTATTTTGTTATTGATTGAGGGCCTGTTCAATAATACCGCCACCCAGGCACTCCTCCCCGCGGTAAAAAACCACCGATTGTCCAGGCGTTACCGCCCGTTGTGGTTCGTCAAAGCGCACCGTACACCCGCTATCGGTTAAATCAACAATCGTACACGCCTGATCGGCTTGGCGATAACGGGTTTTTGCCGCACAGCGAAAGGGAAGCGTTGACGGTACATCGGCAATCCAGTGGATGGCCTCAGACGTCAGGCTATTGCTAAACAACCGTGGATGCTCATGACCTTGCGCGACGATCAGCGTGTTGCTATCAAGATCCTTGGACACCACATACCAGGGTTGGCCGTTACCCGATTTGGAGCCGCCAATGTTTAAGCCCTGGCGCTGGCCCAGCGTATAATACATTAAGCCGTCATGCTCTCCTATTGCCTCATCGTCAACACTGCGAATGATGCCGGATTGGGCCGGTAGATATTGGCTTAAAAAGGTTTTAAATTTACGTTCGCCAATAAAGCAAATGCCCGTGCTGTCTTTTTTGTTGAAATTGGCAAAGTTGGCCTGCTCTGCCATGGCGCGTACTGCGGGTTTGGTTTGCTCCCCTAAGGGGAAAATTGACTTACTTAACTGGTATTGATTTAACTGATGCAAAAAATAGGTTTGATCCTTATTCGTGTCCACCGATTTCAACAAATGGAAATGCCCATTATGCGCCCGGATACGCGCATAATGACCGGTCGCGATGTGGTTAGCACCAAGGAGCGTGGCGTGCTCCAGAAATGTTTTAAACTTTATTTCCTTATTACACAGCACATCCGGATTCGGCGTGCGCCCCCGGCGATACTCCTCCAGAAAAAGCTGGAACACATTTTCCCAGTACTCACCCGAAAAATTGCGCGTAATTAAAGGAATCCCTAAGGCCGTTGCCACTGTGTCCGCATCCTGCAAATCCTCGGCAGCCGAGCAATGCTGGTCGTCGTCTTCCTCCCAGTTTTTCATGAATAAACCCTGTACATCAACACCACTGTTTTTTAACAGCAGGGCCGCCACCGACGAATCAACACCACCGGAAAGTCCGATGATGACCCGTTGTGGTTCGGTGCTAACGTTAACGTCTGACATACTCATTATTTGTCTATCATAATAAACCGGGTTGTTGTTCTGGTTGTAGTTCTGGTTATCGTTCTGGCTGTTGTTTTGGATATAGTTCTGATTATCAGCAGGGCTATAAAAACCAGTCACCGCATCATACCAAATTATTAACACTTATGGTTATAAGGAAAGCATGCAATGTGAACTTGAAGTAGCTATTTACGACATGTACTTGCCGCGTGGGTTAGGCTTTGCTGGTTTTCGAGCGGGCCGACGCCGCTGGGTGTTGTGGCCAAGGCTGGCCTTATCGGGGCTGTCGGACGTGCCAAACAACGTATTCCATTGTGCCCGCAGCGGCGGATCATCTGGGATGGCGTGTGGTGAAACCTGGCAATGCTCACCTGGACTGAGGGCACCTAAACACCACGGCCCGATGGCGTATCGAATTAAGCGCAGCGTGGGGTGACCCACCGCCGCCGTCATACGCCGTACCTGCCGGTTGCGACCTTCGGACAATTGAATTTCCACCCAGGTGGTCGCAATAGCGGCGCGATAGCGAATCGGTGGCGTGCGGGGCCAAATCGCGGGTTCTTCTATTATGCGAGCCTCGGCTGGCGCGGTAATACCGTCTTTGAGCACCACCCCGGCTTGTAATTGATCGATGGCGGATGATGGCACCTGGCCTTCCACCTGAGCCCAATAGGTTTTAACCAGTTTTGCGCGAGGGTGACTGATCCGATGCTGTAAATGACCGTCATCTGTTAACACCAGCAGGCCTTCGCTATCTTTGTCCAGGCGGCCCGCCGCGTAAACCGCCTCAATGGCGATATAGTCAGATAACGTCGGGCGATTCGAGCCATCGGTGAATTGGCTCAGCACATTAAAGGGCTTGTTAAATAAAATAATCATGTGAATAAAGGGAGCTTACTTCGTGTTTAATTCTTTATGTTTAATGCATTTATGTTCAATGCTTTATGCGTAATACGTTACGTTTAATACTTTACCTTTAAAAACGGCTTGGTTGTATGCCCACCACACGGCGGTATCCACACCAAGGATAACAGATAACCACCGCGACAGCCCCCGGTGATTGTGTTGTGGCGATGGCTCATTGGCACAAGCCCAGTCCGGTTATTGTTGTGGCATCAACGGAACCAACCCACCGCACGAAATGCCCCAAAATGGTTGATTTTTGACCGTTGAGTGCCAACAGGGCGGGTTTCCCCGTAACAGGGCGGGTCCCGCCGTAACAGGGAGCCGTCCCGCTGTAACAGGAAGCCGTCCCGCTGCAACAGGGAGCCGTCCCGCTGTAACAGGAAGCCATCCCGCTGTAACAGGGAGCCGTCCCGCTGTAACAGGAAGCCGTCCCGCTGTAACAGGGAGCCATCCCGCTGCAACAGGGAGCCATCCCGCTGCAACAGGGAGCATCCCGCTGCAACAAGGAGTGCGCCAGACCTGCAAGGAAGGGGTCGATGCGGTGATTTCTTGTACAAAGCATCGTGTCCGACCGTCAAGACCATCAAACCATACCATATTGTTATTAAAGATGTTTTTCACCGGAAGGTGGTGGCCGAAAGCCTTCAATACCTTAATGCAACACCATCATTAAATGATAAGCTTATCCGGTTTTTCGATAATTTGGGTGATATTTTCGGGTAATAATTCACATTAATACCGGTATTATTTCCTTTGAAGGCCAAGCCTGCTATCGATATACTCGAATCCATTACGCCTCACCGAAGCAACAAACACCCGGCAACAAGCACGCAAGGACTGCCATGTTGATACGCATCACCGGTCACACCGAGCAATTTGACCTGATTCCCTACGGCTTTTTCGCCACCGAAGGCACCCGGATTATTTTTGCCGATACCGACAGCGCCGCACAATTTCTTGAGCAATTTCGACACAACGACCTCGCCCTGCGGCGGCTCAACGACCTTTACGATGACATCGTCGGCCTCATCCAGGCAGGCCGCGTGCGCGATGATGACCAACGCCTCAAGACACTGGCCCGTGAAATCACCGGCTTATCCGGCGGCCCGGTGGCCGTGATTCGTCGTGAGCCGGACGAGGCATCGTCTCGCCGCGGTGGTGGCGCAGCATTTTCAGCCCCCTCTGCCTTAGCCGCCTCCCTGATAGCAAAAAACCCCACACCGATATCACGCCCCATTACCGATGCCGAGCGCCGCCGTTGGGCCGAACCAGAACCCGTACCGGCACAAAAATACAAAATCGTCATTGAAGTGGCCGGTAAACACCTCAAGCCGTTGGTGGGCTGGTTAGATCTGCGGCCTACCCCCGACGGGGAGGATTACGGCCACGACACCCACTTCAAGCGAGACACCGGTAGCGATAAACACCGGGTGGTACTGCGCTTTGACAACGTGCCCAATAAACCCCGGCAACTGGATTACATTATCGGCACCTATCGACTGCCCTTATGCCTGAGCGTCACCCCCGTCGAACGCGACGCCGAAGCCCAGC